>OLRD01000086.1_pt1 | contig 85088 bp, 86 predicted proteins | sample 1672051 | NCBI WGS metagenome assembly OLRD01 (sample SAMEA3136640, study PRJEB25190) | human gut metagenome | biome: human gut; feature: human-associated habitat; material: faeces | place: Austria | collected 2013 | reverse complement strand
AACGTCGTGAGACAGTTCGGTCCCTATCTGTCGTGGGCGTAGGATATTTGAGGAGAGCTGTCCTTAGTACGAGAGGACCGGGATGGACGCACCTCTGGCGCACCAGTTGTCACGCCAGTGGCACAGCTGGGCAACTATGTGCGGAACGGATAAACGCTGAAAGCATCTAAGCGTGAAGCCGACTCCAAGATTAGATATCCCATAGCGTAAGCTAGTAAGACCCCTTGTAGACTACAAGGTTGATAGGCTGCATGTGTAAGCACGGTAACGTGTTCAGCTTGGCAGTACTAATAGGTCGAGGGCTTGACCATAATCCTTCTTGGTTCAAGATTGCGCTTTCTTCTCCCATTGATTTCTTGCTTCTCCCTTTATTCAGTTTTCAGGGTATATGAAACCTACAGGATACACAAATGTGTATCCTGTTTTTTGTTATATTGAAAGCGATGCCACTTTTAAAATGCGGTTTTGTCCAAAGTATAATAATAAAGAAATTTGGGCTGCGAGGAAAATACGTTGACAATTGGTGACACAGTTACGGGGCGTTTGTGCCATGTTTGAATGATGCGGAGGAATGCTGATTATGGTGCGGATCGAATTTTTGGGCGCGTGGAAAGACGAGGACGTGCAGGCTGTGCGGGACGTGACGGTGACAGGCATTGAAAAAAACCTGAAAATTTCGGTTTTACCCGCATATTTTGAAGAGGAATATTCTTCAATAGAAGAAAATTGCTTGGCTTTCTCCGAAAATTGTATGAGGAACGAAAAAAATGCACCTGTGGAGTGTGATGAGGCAGAACAGCGGATGAGCGGTGTGAAAATCACGATCTCGCTGTTTCCGGCGGGGAACGGGCGTATGCGGCGGCAGACTGCGCAGGAAATCACGAAAAATATTGCGCTGAAGACGGGGATATCCAAGGATAATATTTCGGTCACGCTCGATGCGCCGCCGCAGGAGAGGAGAAGCTATGCCGAAGAACGTTGAAAACTTTGAGATCCGCACACTTGGACGTGATGATTACGCGCAGGCGGCGGAAATTTTTGCGTTTGTGCATGCGCTGCACCAAGCAAATCGCCCGGATATTTACAGGAAGACGAATGTCCCGCTCGGCGAAGACGAATTTTTCAAAATGTGCGATGACCCGCACGAAATCATGCTGTGTGCGGTGCGAGACGGCAAAATTTTGGGGCTTGCCCGCACGGTGATGCGGGGAAATGCCGGGGATGCGGTTACTTTGCCGCGTGTGCGGGCGGTTATGGAGGAGCTGGCCGTGTTGCCGCAGGCACAGGGCATGGGCATCGGCACGGCGCTGCTGTATGCGAGCGAGGCGGAAGCGAAGCGCTGCGGTGCGGAATCTTTGGAGCTGATGGTGTGGTCGTTTAATAAATCGGCGATGCGGTTTTATGAAAGCGCCGGCATGACGGTGCGAAGCCTTGTGATGGAAAAGAAATTGTAAGCGCGCAAGTGTTATGTAAATCAAAAGGAAAACGGCGCTTTAGCCGTTATGGAGGAGATAACATGGAGGAAAAAGTGATTTTTGCGCCGAAAACGGTGAAAATCAAGGGTGGCGAGATTTTGATCCGCCTTTTGCGTGAAGAAGACGGGCCGCAGCTTGCTTTTGAGGAGCAAGCGCAGGGCTGGGGCACGACGACGGAGAAATTTGAGACGCGTATGCGCGATTTTGCAGCGGGCGCGTGCATCCCGCTGTGTGCGGAACTCGATGGCAAGCCGGTGGGGTATGTAAACTTGTATAAAGAACCGGGCGGGCCGTTTGTGGGCACGGGATGGCCGTATATCGTCGATTTTGCGGTGCTGGAGCGTGTGCGCGGCCGGGGCGTCGGCTCGGCGCTGATGGACGCGGTGGAAGCGCTGGCGGCGGAGACCTCGGACACGGTGTGTCTGGGCGTTGGTCTGCATAGCGGCTACGGTGCGGCGCAGCGCATGTACGTGCTGCGCGGGTACGTGCCGGACGGCTCCGGCGTGTGGTATGAGGGCCGCGTGTGGGACCAATATGCGCCGTGCGTGAACGATGACGAGCTGAATTTGTTCCTTTCTAAGAAGCTTTTTTGATGTGTTGTGTGGCGATTTACAATAAGAATCGATATGATATTTATAAATAACGAAGCCCTGCATTCTTTTCCTTTGAAAGATGAGAATGCAGGGCTTCGCTTGTTGCATTTTATGGATTTGCAATGCAAATCCATCGGAACCCCCTTAATAGGGTTTTCCACGAGCAGACAGTCCACTGGAGCGTCTGCTCTCCTTTCCTAATTTTTATGCAGGCAAAAAAATTCGCTTTCTGCGGAAAGCGATCAACTTTTTTAAAAAAGTTGGATCAAAAACTTTTAACGTTGCGGCGCGGTGATTTACGACAGTGCGCAAATCATTTTTCCGTTTCCATCTCGATGATTTTGACGGCTTTTAAATCTTTGGCATCGCGGGGATCGTGGGTGACGAGGATCGTGGTGCGGTTTTTGAGGTTTTCTTTTACGAACTGCATGACTTTTTCGCGGGTCAGATCGTCGAGACCTTTAAACGGCTCGTCGAGCAGGACGGCGTCACCGCTTGTCAGCATGGCGCGGACGATGGAAACGCGCCTTGCCATGCCGCCGGAGAGCTGCACAGCGTTCTTTTTGAGGTCCTCGGGGTCGAACCCGACCTGCAAAAGCGCTTTTTCTGCGGCCGTTTCCGTGCACCCGGCGGCGACGGAAATGTTTTTGGCGGCGGTGAGGTACGGCAGCAGCCGGTCTTCCTGAAACACGGCGCTCGGCTTTTGAAAGCCATGGATTTCGCCGGAATCCGCAGGCAGAAGATTTAATAAGACGGAGAGCAACGTGGTTTTGCCGCAGCCGGAGCGCCCGGAAACGGCGGTGACTTGGTGCTCCGGAAACTCGGCGGAGAAATTTTTGAGGATTTCCGCTTCACCGCGCTTTACGATGAGATTATGCACGCTTGCCATTTAACACGTCCTCCATTTTGAGCTTTTTTAGGATCAACCGCAGCAAAAACATAAAAAGCTTTTCAAATGCGACGCTGACAGCGACGACGACGACCGTCCACGCAAGCAGCTCGCTTGTCTGCAAAAAGATTTTGGCTTGATAAAACACCGCGCCGATGGAACCGTCCGGCGTGCCGATGACCTCGGCGGCGATGCCGCTTTTCCAACATAATCCGAGCGACACGGAGCAGGCGGAGACGAAGAACGGCGCGACGGCGGGCAGGTAGATGTAAAGCAGCTTTTTGCCGACTGAGAGCCTGAAAACCTGCGCCATTTCGAGCAATTTTTCGTCTGCGCTGCGGATGCCCTCTAAGACATTCATGTAAATGACGGGAAAGACCATCAGCATGGAGATGATGACGGACAAATTTTTTCCGGAAAACCACAGCAGCACCAAAATGATGAACGACGCGACCGGCGTGGCTTTAATGACGGCCGTGATGGGGCGCAGGAGAGTCTCAACGACCCAAAACCGAGAGGCGACCCACCCGAGCACCGTGCCGAGCGTGAGCGCGGTGAAAAATCCGCCTAAAATGCGCGCAGCGGAATACCACACGGTCTTTAAAAAATCGGGGGCGAAAAGGACCGTGAACAGCGTTTGCACGACCTTTACGGGCGAGACGAGCACGAGCTCAGAGCCGACGCAGAGGCTGACGACATGCCACACCAATAGCCAAAAAGCCACAGCGCATGTGGCGGCTATTGCTTTCTGTTTCTTTGTTTTCACTTTTTTCTGCTTTGCGGGGTTATTCCGTATAGTAGAAAGCGTCATCGGGCAGCGTTCCTCCAACAGACTTCGGGTCGGCGTCAAAGAGCACCTGTAAATAGCCGGAGGCCTTCTCCTTCATCTCTTCACCCTTGATGAAGTGGATGTTGCAGCCGGGCAGAGCCTTTAAAGCAATGGGCTCCTTCGGTACGATTTCATACTGTGCGATGAGCTTTGCAGCGTCTTCCGCATTCGTCTCGGTATAGTTGATGGAAGCTTCGTATTCTTCGAGGAACTTTTCAACGGCGGCGGGATTTTCCTCCAGCACATCGGTGCGGATGATCGTGACGCCGGTGACGAGCGTACTGCCGTTATCGAGCTTATCCCACTCATCGGTGAGGCTGAGCGCGATGCGGAGCTTGTCGTTCTGCATCATAGCGGTGGTGACGAACGGCTGCGGCAGCACAGCGATGGCGTCATCGGTCTCGGCAAGCGCTGCGGCGACCTCGGTCGCTTCGGATTTATACTCGATGGTCACGTCGGTCTCGGGATCGATACCGTTTTCGCGCAGAATGTAGTTGAGCGCAAACTCCGGCGTGGTGCCCTTGCCGGTGGAATAGATTGTCTTGCCTTTGAGGTCTTCAACGGATTGGATGCTTTCGCCGGTCTCAACGACGTAGAGCACGCCGAGCGTGTTGATGTCGAGGAGCTTGATGCCGCCTTCAGTCTTATTGTACAGCACGGAAGCAAGGTTGCACGGTACGTTTGCAATGTCGATCGTCTTATTCGCGATGCCGGCGGTAATTTCGTCTGCGGTGCCGTACATCGTGACGTTGTAGGTGTTTGCGGTCTCGCCGTTTTCGGCGTCCTGCATCAGCTTGACCATGCCCATGGTGGTTGGGCCCTTGAGGGAAGCAACTTCATAGGTGGCGGGGGTGAATGCCTCCGGCGCTTCGGTGGGTTCGGCGGTCGGTTCAGCCGTAGGCTCGGCGGTGGGCTCTGCCGTGGCTTCAGCGCTGCTTTCGGAAGATGTGCTCTCGGAGGAGGCGGCACCGCTCTGGCCGCAGGCTGCAAATACCGTCATGCACAGCAGCATGGCGAGCAAAACAGCGGTTATTTTCTTCATTTGAAACGGTCCTTTCTTTTGCGGCATTCCGCCGCGGAAATCGTTCGGGAGTTTGTCTCGGCGAACAGTATTATCGTAGCACAAAAGGGCGCGCATTGTCAACGAATTGTCAATTTTTTGCGCGATTTTTCTTTTGAAAGCGGAAGGGAATTTGTGTGACGGTTTCACACACGAAAGCAAAATTTGAAAACTTCCCGCCGTCGGGAATAAAAAGGGTGCCCGGCGCGAAAAATATGCAAAAAAATAGAAGAAAACAGGTTGACGAACGGGACCTTCTGTGCTATAATCATCAGTGTCGCAGAATATGCGGGTGTAGTTCAATGGCTAGAATCCCAGCCTTCCAAGCTGGTCGTGTGGGTTCGATTCCCATCACCCGCTCCAACCCGCAGAAAAGGGACGATTGCCTTGGGCGGCATAAAGAGATATGCGCCAATAGCTCAGCTGGATAGAGCAACTGCCTTCTAAGCAGTAGGTCAGGGGTTCGAGTCCCTTTTGGCGCGCCATATGGTGGATGTAGCTTAGCTGGTTAAAGCGCCAGTTTGTGGCACTGGAGACCGTGGGTTCGAATCCCATCTTCCACCCCATGAAAAAAGACCTCTGTCGTTTGACAGAGGTCTTTTTGTATACAGAATAGCCAAAAAGCGGAACGGTTATTCTCCTTGACACAAAGGAAATGGAAAGAGGGGGTGCTGGAAGCGGTGCAAAGGAAGATCGCCGAAAAATGGGCGAAAGACTTGCCCGACTACATGCAGGCAGATGTGTGGTATCCGCACACAACACTTTTGCAGGATATGCAGGCAGACCTTGGGAAAATCGCGCAGCATTTGGAAGAAAACTTTGAGCCGTTTTGTGGCGATGTGCAGACGATCGAGTTCTCCCGCGTGGAGAAAGTTGGGTATACGATTGTGGATACCGTAGAATTGCCGAACGCGTAAGCCGCTACGGAAAAATCTGTACGGTATTTGACAAATTCGGTTCTTCGTCCTATAACTGAAATAAGAAGAGTGCTGCCGATAGACGGTCAGCCCTCGGTATTATGGATTAAGAAATAACCGCTATCCTTTGATATGTACCCGGTTTTCCGGACACAGGTTCAAAATTGAAAAATTAGGTTTCCGTTATGGATGCTTTCCTGAATTTAGAGGGAGGCATCCATTTTGTTTTAGATCGGATCCTCTATACAAAATCGGTATCCTCCTTCAGCTTGTCTCTATTGTACCATGCTTATGTGTATTTGGAATTTCTCATTTTGGCTTGTACTATTTATATTCTAGCATTAGTTGTTGTATTTCGGGCACCTAATGTGATATGATTCCATCAGAGAACCTTTCCTTTCTTTTGGGAGTAAATGCGTTTTACGGTGAAACCATTATACCAAAAGGGACGAGAGGTTCTCAACTTTCATTTAAGTTTACAATACGGTTCTGTTGTAAAGGAGTGATTCCATGAATCGAGAGGCAATATTTCACAATCCGGTCAGCAATTATGCGTTTCCCATTTCCTATGAAAAGTTCAAGGTTCGTTTGCGTGCAGGGAAGGGCGATTTGGACCGAGTGACTTTGGTCATTGGAAATAAATACCTCTGGCACACCCGCAAGGAAGTTCCCATGGAGGTGGAAGGTTCAGACGAGCTGTTTGATTACTATTCTTATGTGTATCCGGTAGATGATCCTCGCGTTGCCTACTATTTCCTTTTGGAAAAGGGGGATGAACAGTGGCTGTATGGGGACAGCGGTTTCGCAAAGCCGGAACTGGTCAATGTGGACGAGGATGAATCTTCAGCCTTTGTTAACTTCCATTTTCCGTTTATCAACCGCATTGACATCCATAAAAAGCCATCTTGGGTCAACAGTGCGGTGTTCTATCAGATTTTTCCGGAGCGCTTTTGCAACGGAAACCCTAAGCTTTCTCCGGAGAATGTGGCGCCTTGGGGCACCGCGCCGGACAGACAGATTTTTATGGGCGGAGATTTGCCGGGTATTACCCAAAAGCTTTCCTATTTGGAAGAATTGGGCGTGAATGCCCTGTATTTGACCCCGATTTTTGAAGCCACTTCCAACCACAAGTATGACACTGTGGACTATACGCGCATCGATCCTCATTTTGGCGATGAGTCCGATTTGGTGGAGCTGATTAATCAGGCTCATAAGCGTGGCATCCGAGTGATTTTAGACGGCGTGTTCAACCATTGTGGCGGAGGTTTTAGGCAGTTCCAAGATGTGGTGGAGCACGGAGAGGAATCCCCTTTCCGGGATTGGTTTTACATTCGGGAATTTCCGGTGAGTTTTGATCCTTTGAATTTTGATTCTTTCGGAGACACTCCCTATGCCCCCAGGCACCCCGGTTTGAAAAAATTATCTGAAGAACAGTTGAGAACGGCCTGTATGCCCAAGTGGAACACGGAAAATCCTCAGGCGAAGGAATATCTTCTGGGAGCCGTGGCCAAGTGGACCCGCATGGGCATTGACGGTTGGAGACTGGATGTAGCCACCGAGGTGGACTCCCATTTCTGGAGAGAGTTTCGGGAGACCGTTCGGGGGATCAATCCTGACGCACTGATTATCGGAGAGTTCTGGCGCAATTCGGAAGCGTGGCTTCAGGGGGATCAGTACGATGGCGTGATGAACTATGGTGTTCAGCGCGCGGCAGTGGAGTACTTTGCCAAGAGCGCAGTGGCTCCTCAGCGTTTTCAGGAGATTCTCACGGAAAATTTGATGCGCTATTCCGATGCGGCCAATGACTCTATGCTCAATCTGCTGGACAGCCACGACACTGCCCGCTTCCTTACGGTCAGCGGAGGGAATACGGCGCGGTTGAAAAACGCGGCGGCTTTCCTGTTCACCTTTGTGGGTATGCCCTGCACATACTATGGCACGGAAATTGGTATGACGGGTGAGAACGACCCGGATTGCCGTAAGGCGTTCGACTGGGAGGAATCTCATTGGAATACGGATTTGCGGACGCACTATCAGAAGCTGATGCGGTTGCGAAAAACCAGAAAAGCACTGCAGGAGGGAACCGTTAGATTCCGTTCTCAGGGAGATTTGTTTGTTATGGAACGCCAATTGCAGGAAGAGCTTCTGGTGACGGTAATCAACAACACAGATTGTCCCCAAAACTACACGTTGTCGGGAAATTACGTCCGCGATTTGTTAAGTGAAAAGGCCTTTGAAGGGGCTCAGAATGCCACCGTGGTGGAAGTTCCTCCCTTCTCTGCAATGATTCTGGAAAAAATAAATTAATTTTATTTAATTTAATTTATAGCTTAATTTAAAGGAGTTGTAATCAACATGGAAAAGAAAGTTATTCGCGTAGGATCTGTAGGCGTAGGAGCCATCTGGGGCGGCGTGCACGAGCCCGGTATTGCCAAGAGTCCCGATTTGACCTTGGTGGCCATCTGCGACATTGATGAGAAAAAGCTCGAAGCCGTTGGCGAGAAGTATGGGATTCCTCCGCAGTACCGTTTTACGGATTATCGAGATTTGGTTAACTGTGACATTGTCGATGCAGTGGATATCTGCACCTCTAATGACGCCCACTTCAAGGTGGCAATGGCTGCCGTGGAAGCCGGCAAGCCGTTTAACCTGGAAAAGCCCATCACCCTGACTGCAGAGGAAGCAGACATACTGGCCAAGGCGGCTCAGGAGAAGAATGTCAAGAATATGGTGTGCTTCTCCTATCGATTCAAGGCGGCTGCCCGCTATGCCAAGGATCTGATTGCGCAGGGCAAGATCGGGCGTGTCTATCACGTGAATATGCAGTATTTTCAGGCGTGGGGATTGCCCCGTGCCAACTGCCCCTTAGTATGGCGCTATGTCAAGAGCAGAACAGGTACAGGTGCTCTGGGAGATCTGGGAAGCCATGCCTTGGATTTGGTACGATTTGTGACGAACAAAGAATATACACGCGTTGTGGGACATACCGGTACTTACGTACACGAGCGTCCGTTGCTGGACGGCGAAGGTGTCGGAAAAGTAGATGTGGACGATTTCAGCAACTACATGGCGGATATGGAAGATGAGATTTCTGTCAGCTTCCAGATTACCCGATTTGCTTATGGCCGCGGTAACTATCAGCGTATGGAGATTTACGGCAGTGAGGGTGCCATTGTCTACAGCTTGGATGCCACACCTGCCGGAATTGACGAAATTGAAGTCTGCTCCGGAGACATCAATGCCGATGCCCATGTTTTCAACCATCTGCCTATTCCGCAGCAGTATTTCTGCGATCAGATGCAGTCCTTTGCAGACATTGTGAATGGCACCGGTGATGGTCTTGCTGCCAATATTCAGGATGGACAGGCAAACCAGCACCTGTTGGATGCTATTGTAGAGTCCGCAGAGAAAGGCACATGGTTATCACTCTAAGCAAAATTCCAAAGGCGAAGAGTGACGGTGACTGGAAAGAGATACAGGCACCTTTGAAAATCAGTGTAGAGTAAGCAACCGCGTTCTGCTTCAATTTTGAGGCGGAACGCGGTTAACTCTATGTAAAGAAGTATTTGAACGATACAGTTGAGAAAAAAGGCACAACTTACGGAGGAAAATCCGTAGGTTGTGCCTTAGCTTTATTCGTGAAATTAGAATGGATTACGTACCACACGTATGCTATTGCTGCATTTAAAGAGAATTACATCAAGATTGATAGTATCTTTTGTCTCTTTTTTGTCATGGCTTTATTCAGTCAATCTCGCCGTTGGCTTTCGCGGCCTCAATAACCTTCTGCGCAACATTCTGCGGGGCTTCTTCGTAGCGCACGAAATCAAACGTGAAGCTGCCTCTGCCCTGTGTGATCTGGCGCACATAGGTGCTGAAATCGTACATTTCGGCCATCGGCACTTCGGCGTCTACGGTCTGATAGCCGACGGTTTCTGCCGGGGACATGCCCAGCACGCGGCCGCGGCGCTTGTTGACTTCGCCCATGATATCGCCCATGTTAGCGTCCGGCACGGTAGCCTTCAATTCGCCGATGGGCTCAAGCAGAACGGGGTTCGCCTGCGGCATGCCGTTTTTATAGGCAATGGAAGCAGCGGTCTTAAACGCCATTTCGCTGGAGTCTACGGGGTGATAGGAGCCGTCATACAGCGTCGCCTTGAGACCGACGACCGGATAACCGGCGAGAGGACCTCTTGCGATGCACTCGCGCAGACCCTTTTCAACGGCGGGGAAGAAGCCCTTCGGCACTGCGCCGCCGACAACGCGCTCTGCAAACTCCAAGCCGTCTGCATCGCAGGGGGAGAATTCGATCCACACGTCGCCGAACTGACCGTGGCCGCCGGTCTGCTTCTTATGTCTGCCCTGTACGGAAACGGTCTTGCGGATCGTCTCGCGGTACGGAACGCGCGGGCTGCGCAGCGTGACATCTACGCCGAACTTCGTCTTCAGCTTGGAGACGATGACATCAAGGTGCTGTTCGCCCATGCCGCTGATGACCATTTCTTTGGTTTCTGCGTTATTTTCAAAACGAATCGTCGGGTCTTCTTCCGCAAGACGCATGATGCCCTGCGCGACCTTATCTTCGTCGCCCTTGTTCTTCGGGACGATGGCCATACGCATCTCCGGGGTGGGGTATGCGATGCCGTCCAGTGTGACCTTGCGTGCGGGTGCGCAGAGCGTATCGCCCGTGTTGACGCCGGCAAGCTTCGGGATGGCGCCGATATCACCCGCAGTGATGGCTTTTACATCTTCCTGCTTTTTGCCGCACATCATGACGGTTTTGCCGACGCGCTCCGTGTTTCCGGTGCGCATGTTGATGAGCGGGGTCTCTGTGGAGATTTTGCCGGAGAGCACCTTTACGTAGGAGAGTTTGCCGATGAACGGGTCTGCAACGGTCTTGAAGACGATGGCAGCCGTGGCGGCATCTTCCTTAACGGCAATCTCAACGGGGTTGCCGTCTACGTCTACGCCGATTTCCGCGCCCTTATCCGCCGCGCTCGGGGCGAGCCAGCAAAGGCCGTCCATAAACTGCTCCATGCCGCGCATAAGCATAGCGTCGCCGCAGAATACGGGCGAAATGGTGCCGCTTTTAACACCCTGGGAAACACCGACGATAACCTCTTCCGGCGTGAATTCTTCGCCGGAGAAATATTTCTCGAACAGCTCGTCGCTCGTTTCGGCGACGGCCTCGTAAATGGCGGTACGCAGTCCTTCAAGACGGGCGCCCATGTTCGGCATATCTACCTGTACAGGCTTGCCGCCGGAGTAATCGTACGCCTTATATTCCAGCATATTGATATATTTATCTGCTTTGCCGTCCTCAAAATACGGCACAACAATCGGGCAGACGGACGGGCCGAAGCTTGCCTTTAAATCTTCGAACACTTTATAGAAGTCGGAACCTTCATCGCACAGGCCGTTTACGAAGAAAATCTTAGACAGGCCGCGCTTTTCCGCTGCCGCAAAAGCCTTTTCCGTACCGACGGAAACGCCGCTCTTGCCTGCAAGCACGATGACAACGGATTCTGCCGCGCGTGCGGCTTCATACAGACCGCCCTGGAAGTCGAAAAGACCCGGGGTGTCCAGCAGGTTGATCTTTTTATTTTTCCATTCAAACGGTGCCACGGCCGTGGAGACAGACGTCTTGCGGCGGATCTCCTCCGGGTCGGAATCACAGACCGTGTTGCCCTCGCCTACTTTACCGCGACGATCGGATGCGCCTGCAAGATAAAGCATAGCTTCCGCGAGGGAGGTCTTGCCGGCGCCGGAATGGCCTGCCATAGCAACGTTGATGATGTTCTTAGCCGGATATGTGTTCATGGAAAAACACCCCTTATATGTATAATTTATAATTTCAATTTGAGATTGCTCTTTAATTATATATCATATTGCCAGATATTGCAATGGCGAATTGCAATTTATACAGATATTCTATTTTGCGTATTTGAAGTTTATGCATGTTGTATATTTCGGAAATGTTTTTTGCAATAAGCTTTCAAATTCCTTTTGAAAAGGATAGAATTCGGCAGGATTTGAGAAATATATAGCAGACTTCTTCTGATGAGGGAGCTGTCAGCGAAGCTGACTGAGGGAGAAATACAGCGAGCTAACGAACCTCACAGCACCTTTTTCATATTATAGAGAAATCCTCTCCCGGCTACGCCGGGAGAGGATAAATTATGTCAGTCGACAAAAAGATTTCGCTTTCTGCGGAGCTCGACCAAAGGCGCTGCCTTTGGAAACTGCCAACTTTTTGAAAAAAGTTGGATCAAAAGCTTTCAGCGACTCTTTCCATGTTACTCGACTATTTCGCGGCTTAAAAAATCGGACGCGAGCTTGCCGAGCCGCAAATGCTCCTGCGTTTCGCCGGGCTTTGCGTCTTCGTCTTTAATGAGCAGGAACATACCGCACAAATCGCCCGCACAGGAGATGGGGAACGCCGCGTTTGCGGTGCGCAGCCCGCCCTCCGCCGCCAAAACGGTGTCCTCGCCGGAGGAGATGAATGCCTTTTTGCGGCGCATCAGCTCATCCAATTGCTTGGAGACAGGCTTATCCAGCAAATCCTTTTTCGGGATACCTGCCGTTGCGATGATGCGGTCGCGGTCGCACACGGCGGTGCCGATGCCGCTTGCCGCCGAGATGCACTCCGCCATGTTTTTGGCGCTTTCGTTCAGTTCTCCCACGGGCGAGTATTTGCGGAAGATGATGCTTCCGTCTTTGTCGATGAAAATTTCAAGCGGCGTGCCCTCGCTGATCTTCATGGTGCGGCGCAGCTCTTTCGGCACCACCACTCGCCCGAGATCATCCATACGTCTGACGATACCGGTTGCCTTCATATCTCAAATCTCCCTTGTTTTCAAAGTTTCGGTATGGGTAGTATTTGAGAAATGCGGGGAATTATACACGTTGCAAAGTTTTACGGAAATACACAGTGGCGCGTCCGGTATCTGCTTTGACGTGAAAAGCGGCATGGTTTGAAAAGGATTGTTTTCTGTGTTGCTATATAAAATCAAGCGTCATGCTTGAATGAAAGCACGGCGCTTGACTTATTAAAAATAAATTTTAATCTTCCACAGGCGTTTCCAAATTGTTCATTACAAGCCCTGTGATAAGCTTCGGGTAAAAATACGTGGACTTCTGCGGCATCTTTTCGCCCGCAGCCGCTACCGCGCCGATCTCCTCCACGCGCGTGGGGTTCAAAATAAATGCACACTGCATCTCGTCGCTTTCAACCGTGGAAAGCGCTTCGTTCAAATCGCGCGTATACGTCAAGTTTTTCTGACTCGCCATATTTTCGCGATCAATCCCGAGGGCGCGCTCCAAAATGAGCGTGTGCAAAACGCTGACGTCCAGCCCGCGCGAGGCCTCGCTCTTTTCGGGCATAAATTCTTCCATAACCGCCGCGTCTTTCAAAATCAGCAGCGCGTAGTTCATTCTGTCCCCGTTTTTATACACGAATACGAACGCCTTTTGCCCGGCATCATACGCATTTTTCATGCGCGGCGCAATCTCGCTTTTGTCCGCAAGCGTCTCGATTTGAAAGTATTCCCCGCAGCTTTCAAGTACCTTTTCGGCGGAAAAGCCCTCAATGCCGCGCACAAGGCGGTGCGTTGGGAACACCACAAGCCCCGGGTGTGCCATATCGACGAGCGTCATCATGACGAATTCGCTGCCCGGCGCCCAAACGGCGTTTTCGCGGCAGTAATCGCGGTAATGAATTGCGGTTTCATAGCGGTGATGCCCGTCCGCAATGTACAATTTGCGCGGCGCAAAATCGGCGCGGAACGCTTCAAGCGCCTGCTTGTCATTCACAATCCACAGGCGGTGTGTGACAAGTCCGTCTGAAAATTCGCAGTACGGTGTGCCGGCGGAAAGGCGGTCGATGCGCTTTTGCGTCTCGCCCTTTTCGTCCTGATACAAAGAGTAAATCGAGCTGAAGTTGCAGTTCGTCGCCTTCATCAGCTCAAAACGGTCCTTTTTCGCCTTAGAGAGCGTCTCCTCGTGCGGCAGCACAACGCCCGCGGAAAAATCCTCCACGCGCACAAGGCACACGATGCCCTTTAGGCTGCGCACCTCGCCATGGTCTACGTCGGTTTTGAATTCTTCCTCGTAGATATAAAGACCTGCGTCCTTGTCACAGCGCAAAGTGCCGTCGGAAAGCCACGTGTGCAACGTCTTGCCGGCGGTCTTATACGGTTCTTCGCCGCGCGGCAGCTCTAGGCGTATGACGTTGTGCGGGTTTCTTTCCAAAAACGCCGCGCGCTCCGCTTCACTGATGATGTCATACGGCGGACAGGTCAGTTCTTTCGCTTCTCCCGCCGATTTTGTGTACCGCATGGCATGAAATGCCCGAATGTCTGCCATCGTGGTGCCCCCTTAAAATTTCACTTTTTCTCATTATAACGGCAAAGCACTCTTGCGTCAAGAAAAAAGCGATACAACATGAAACATCCTCGCCGCAGTTCAAGTCCGAAAACACTTCACAGCCCGGCTGTTTTGTCCGTATTCCCCGACCGTTCGAATCAAAACCTGCTTCTTAAAAGCGCAAGAACAAAACGCTGTGCGGCGGCATTTGCAAGGTTCCACCCGCAGCTTGGTCCAGAACGTTTGACTGGGTAAATGAGGAGGGAGGCAACACGGTGTCACTGGAGAAGAGCACAGCCTCGCTGCAAGGTCCAAAGGAAGAGAAGTCCACCGGCTTTTTGCGGTGAAATGCGGCGTTCACCACCGTGGCGGACACCCGATCCTCTCGATCCACGGTAATAACGGCTTCTTGAGACGCGGAGCACAGACGATTACCCATGTGCCAGCGATTCATCCAGGAGAACACTTGTCCTTGCGCTGTCAAGCTCACGTGATCCGGTTTCACACACAGCATTCCCTCGTTGATCGCCTGAAAGTGACACGCAAGGGCTATCCCGCTTTTTTCCGCCTCTTCCATCAACATGTGCAGAACCAGCGCCGCATAAATACCGTCGGTAACACTGGAAGGACGGTACCAGGCATACCACACATTCCACTCGTCCATGGAAATGCGTATAGAAGGCTCCAGCCACTGCCGGGACTGGTGAATCAGCTCCCGCATCCGGGAGACAGAAGCCATGCACCGGTTATATTCCTCCTCTACGGTGGAAAGGTCGGTGTAATGGGGGTCGTAGCCATAATAGTGCTGGGAAATCATCTGAGAAATCCCGGCAAGCGGCTTGGCTGAAAATTCTGCCCATTCCTTGTTAGGATAGGGCCCCGAGGAGCACAGACTGAGACCGGGTGAGGCCTCCAGCATTTTTTTGCCATTCTCCAGTGCGATCTGACAGTATCCGGCAGGAGTGTTGTCACCCTCCATGTGACCATAACCGAATTCGTTACCCAATGACCAAAATTGCACATTGTAAGGCTCTTGGTGACCCCGATTGGCTCGGAGTTTTCCGTAGGGGGTTGAGACATCGCCGTTGCAGTATTCCACCCAAGCGGCGTTCTCATCGGGGGTATTCCAACAGGGGTTGATGGTGATAAACGGCTCGGCACCGATTTCTCGACACAGGGCGATAAAGTCATCGGTATTCATCTCGCTGAAATCGTAGCCCATGGTGTGAGGTTGAGTTTCCAGGCCCAAATAAGACTGGAACGGCGCACGCATATCCGCCGGCAAAAGGCCGTCCATCCAGTTGAATTCCCCGGCAAAATTGCCGCCCGGCCAGCGCAGCACCTTGATGCCCAAATCCTTCATGGCTTCCACCACATCGCGGCGCATTCCGTGGAAGTGATCCTTGGGCAGCAAAGAAACGGCTCCTACGCAGACATAACCCGCATTCTCCCAGCAGATTCGCAGGTCGGCATCAGAGTCAGCGGCCTGCGGGGTGAGCTCCACCTCTAAACGGGTCCAATCGTCACCGCCACCTACAGATGTGGCACGGCAGTAGACGTTCTTTCCGGTTCGATCTGTCAATGAAACCGTAAACTTCACCGATTCTTGGGTTTTAACCACCATTCCGAACAGATACGGTTGCCCTTGGGATATTGTGATGCCATGCTGACCCATGCCGACAGCTTCCCCGCAGTAGGGGTTGAAGATACCGACGGAATTACATTCGAGGGTCCGTTTCATGTGGTAGCCTTCTCCGTGGCGGGTGTAGGGTTCATCCAAGGCAAACACGCCACGTTCCCCCAAGGGAAACCATTCTATGGCGCAGCCCTCGCAAGCCGTGGGCTTCCCGGCGAACTTTCGATTGCGAACCATCTGGGCGGATAGGCCGGTATAGATACAGGAGCGCGTGTGCTCCAGATTGCTGCCGAACAAGTAGGGCGAAACCAGTAAATCCGCAGGATCGTCCCGGCGTAAGGTGAGAGGTGTGGCCTGAGCTGCTTTTCCATCCCAATCGACGGCCTCGTCCAGATTGCTGCTGCGAACCACGTTCATGAGTTCGCCGCTGAGAAGCTCCACAACGCTGACGCGCAGCTCCGCAGCCACACGGCTGAAAAGCGTCACGTCGGGCAGGCTTTTGCCGCGTTCCCACTTAGAGACCGCTTTATCGGTTACATTCAGTCGTTCGGCCAGTTGAGCCTGCGTAAGACCCATGGCCATCCTGCGCCGGCTGATAAACTGTCCTATTTTTGATAAATTCATAAATTTTCCTCCCCTTAGGACTTTTCTTTAGCATACCATAGTCCACCCGCGCAAGCAACCGACCGACAGTTGAGTAACATGGGGTGAAAAAGATTTCTCTGACACTTTTATGAAACGCTTCTTCTGTCACGTCGGAAAAGAAAAAACGGGAGTGCTCCCGAACATCGCCCCGCAGTTAAGGCAGAACGTGGTTGCTTATTTTGCACTTATTTTCAAAGGGCTGCACCGTATTCTGCTTCGTTTTTTCGTCCGGGGGTACCTCTTTACCGCTTTGCAAAAATAAAAGCTTTTCCGTGCGCAAAAAGCTTGAAACACAACGGGGGATTTGGTATGATGGACGTGAATAAGCCTTGAGGGGAAGGGCTGCACATTGTGTGCGGCGTGCGCCCTAAATTTTGGGAAGGCGGTTGGATTGAGATGGAAAAAAGCAAGCGAACGTTTCGTGGCAGTTACCCGGCGTATGCCCTAACCTATTTCTTCTTTTACTGGAGCTTGGGCGTGTTTACCTCGGTGCTGTCTATGTATCTGACGGGCATCGGCAAATCGAAAGCGGAGATGTCCTTCATTATGTCGGCTTCGAGCTTGTTCGGCGTGGTGCTGATCCCGATCGTGGGGTATATCAATGATAAGCTGCGAAAGCCGCGGCTTATCTGTACGGTGATGATGGCGTGCGTGGCGGTGTTCGGCATTCTGTTTGCGCTGGTGCGCGAAACGATGCTGCTGTTCCTTTTAAACGGCTGCATCATGGGGTTTATCTCATCGCTTTCGCCGGTGAGCGAGCGCATGGCAACCTCGACGAAGTACCGCTACGGTACCATTCGTATTTGGGGCACGTTCGGTTATGCGGCGGCCGTACAGGTGGCCTGCGCCATGATGGAATTTACGAGCCCGAAGCTGATTTTTGTTTCAGTCTCCGTTTCGGCGGTGCTGGCCATTGTGGGTTTCCTCGGCACGGACGACATTTCGTTTACGGATACGGAAGCGGCAAAGGCTGCGGCGGGCAAGCAGTTTTCATTTCTCTGTGCGCCGATGTACATTTTGTTCGTCATCATCGGGTTTATTTTTTCGGGCTGCTCAAATCTCAACATGACATACAGCCCTATTTTATTGCAGGAGCTCGGCATGCCGACGGGTGCAGTGGGCACAGTGCTGCTTTTCAGTACGATTGTTGAGCTGCCTGTCATTTTGTTTTCGTACAAATTTATGGATCGCTTTTCAGGGCGCACGCTGATGCTTTTGGCGTTTGCTATTATGGTGGCGCAGTTTTTGCTGTACGCCACGGCGCCGAACGCGTTTGTTGCGGTTGCGACCATGCTGGTTTTGCGTGCTATCGGTTCTACGCTGTTCGGTATGATCTTATTGAAGATCGTGCGCGGCGTTGTGCAGGTGCGTTCCGTTTCCACGGCGCTGGGCGTTATCAGCGCTACGGACGCGATGAGTGCCATTTTAATGCAGAACCTCGGCGGCATTCTGGTGGAAAACACGAGTATCCGCATCTTGTATTTTGCCATGGCGGGCCTGATGATGCTCGGCATGATCCTAACGCTGTTCCTGCGCGTGCAGAACACGGAAAAGGTGTTTTCGTAAAAAATACCCCGCAATTTCACTAAATTTCTGACAGTGAATTTTACGGGGGAAATTTCTTTTTGCTGGAAACGGGCGGGCGGCTGTGCTATGATTAAAGTATCAAACGGAAGGTGGTTATATTTATGATATTGGAAAGAGTCACGCCGGAAAGCGTGGGTATTCGTTCCGAAGGCATATTGAAATTTATCGATCTTGCAGAAAGCAGAGGGCTTGAGCTGCACAGCATGATGCTGCTGCGCCACGGCAAGGTGTGCGCAGAGGGCTGGTGGAAGCCGTATAACCCGGCGTCGCCGCACATGATGTTCTCCTTTACAAAGGCGCTGACCTCCACGGCCATCGGCTTTGCGTGCCAGGAGGGAGCGCTGTCTCTTGACGATCGCTTGAGCGAGCTGTTCCCGGACAAGATGCCGGAAAATCCGAGCGAAAATCTGCTTGCCTGCACGGTGCGCGATCTGCTCACGATGTCCTGCGGCCACGAGACGGAGATCAATACGTTCGACGTGAACGAGCCGGATTGGATTAAGAATTTCCTTTCGCACGAGTTTAAATATAAGCCCGGCACGTGCTTTATGTACAACACCGCCGGCACGAACATGCTGTGCGCCGCGCTGAAGCGCCGCACGGGTGAGAATCTGTTCGAGTACCTTACGCCGCGTCTTTTTGAGCCGCTCGGCATGGAGAATATTGAGTGCTTCTGCCTGCCGGACGGCATTGAAATGGGCGGCGCGGGCAGCCGCCTGAAGACCGAAGACATGGCGCGCTTTATTTTGTTTGTTTCCCGGCACGGCAAGTGGGAGGGCAAGCAGCTTTTAAACGCCGAATGGTTCGACATGGCGAGCGCAAATCAGGTCTCGACGATCAGTCCGGCGAATAATGCGGATAACCCCGACTGGCGCTGTGGTTACGGCTTCCAGTTCTGGCGCTGCGTGCCGGAGCATGTGTTCCGCGCGGACGGCGCGTTCGGCCAGTACGGCGTGGTGTTTGAGGACAAAGACACCGTGCTCATTTTGCAGAGTTCTTCCTCCAATCAGCAGGAGCAGCTGACCTGCGCGTGGGAGGCGCTGCTGCCGGCCATCACGGACGAGGAGACGCTGCCGGAAAGCCCCATGGCGCACGTTTTGAAGAAGCGTTTGGAAAAAGCGGAGATCACGCCGATGCTGTCTTCCCGCAACCCGTGGTCCGAAAAAGAGATTGAGGGTAAGAAATTCGCGTTTACGGAGGAAGTCCCGGGGCTTGTCGATTTCATCGGCGGTGTGTGGATTGTGGCCCCGCAGGGCGGTGTGACAAAGACGCTGCGCTTTGAATTTGCGCCCGAAAAAGCAAATCTCGTTTTCGAGCAGGATAACGGCGAATTTACGGCGGAGATCGGCCTTCAGAGCCACTTCACGAGCTTTACGCTCGGCGGCCGTACCTACGGCGGTGTGGGTCGCTGGCGCAGTGACAAGCGCTTTGAGCTCGAAGTTCGCTGTGCGGAATCTGCAGGCGGCAGACGAATGATCTTCACATTTGAGGGTGACGCGCTCACGCTGGAGACGGAATCTACGATGGCAATCTCCGGCGGCATTGCAGACCGCCCGTACAAGCGCTACACGCTGAAAGCGGAATAATTTTAAAGAAGGATATGGAGCCGTGCGCAGAAGGAAAACCTGTTTGCGCGCGGCTTTTCTTTGCTTAAAACGTTTGACTAACGGCCTGAAATATGCTATACTCTTGAGGTATCGAATATTGGGCTGTCGCCAAGCGGTAAGGCAACGGACTTTGACTCCGTCACCTCGTGGGTTCGAATCCCGCCAGCCCAGCCAGAAAAAAGGACTTTGCGTTTTGCAAAGTCCTTTTTTCAACAAGATAAATCCCTTGGGGATTTGTGAAACTGCCCTTTGGGCGGTGAAGTGTCTTAGGACGTTTATAAAAAGGAAAACCGCCGACCTTCGAAATATCCGAGAGCCGACGGCTTTTATAAGGAAAGAAAATGGGTTACTCTGATTTTTTGGCACCGTTCGGGTGGCTTTCGGCCCAGAGGCGATCGGCTTCGGGCTTCCAGTTCATGGCGTAGAGGTCACACTTCGCGCAGAGATGCTCGGCGCTTTCGGGCGACTGCAGGTCGGTGGAATGTGCGCCGGTCTTCGCAATCATCTCGCGTAGCTGCTCCGGGTTTTCCAGCATGGGGCACGGGCGCAGGTGGTTCTCGTTGAACGGCTGGCCATCGTGGTACGCCATGAAGAGCGGCGACTGCAGGACTTCGAGCAGTGTTTTTTCGCGAATGTTGGAATCGGAATAGTGGATGAATACGCACGGGTCGGCGTCGCCGTTTGCGTTGATGTGCAGGTAGCGTCTGCCGCCGGCGATACAGCCGCCGACAAACTCGCCGTCGTTCTGGAAATCCATGGCGAAGATCGCCTTTTCGCGGCGAATTGCGCGTACGCGGTCATACATTTTGCGGCGTTGCTCGGGGTTCGGCAGCAGTGCGGGTACGGCGTCGTTGCCGACCGGCATGTAGTGGAAGTACCAGACGAAATCGGCGCCCCACTCAATCATCTGGTCGATGAATTTGTCATCGCTGATGGAATCGAGGTTCTGGCTTGTGTAGCAGCAGGAAAGGCCGAACGGCAGGTGCTTTTCTTTTAAGAGCTGCATGGCGCGGACAACATGCTGATACGTGCCGCTGCCGCGGCGGCCGTCGGTGGCTTCTTCAAAGCCTTCGATGCTGATGGCCGGAATAAAGTTGCCGACACGCAGCATTTCGTTTGCGAAGTCTTCATCGATGAGCGTGGCGTTCGTGAACGAGAGGAACTCGCAGTCGCTGTGCTTTTCGCACAGGGCGATGAGGTCCTTTTTGCGCACAAGCGGCTCGCCGCCGGTGTAGATATACAGGTATACGCCGAGCTCTTTGCCCTGCGTGATGATGGAATCAATCTCGTCAAAGGAGAGGTTTAATCGATTGCCGTATTCCGCCGCCCAGCAGCCTGTACAGTGCAGATTACATGCGGAGGTAGGATCCAGCAAAATCGCCCACGGGATGTTGCAGCCGTACTTTTTGCGGTATTCCTCCTGCTTCGGCCAGCCGATGATATTGGCGTTGAGGAAGAAGTTTTCAAACAGCACTTTCAGCACCGCGGGATCCGTCTCTTTCATGATGCGCATGATGAGCTTATACATGTTGTTCGTGGGGTCGTTCACAATGGCACGGACTACGTCGCGCTGGGGTTCAAAGCTATCGGGACCGGTGCCGGCAAAGCGGTCCACCCAGGCCATCAGCTTCGGCAGGTTTTCTTCCGGGTCGCGCTCCAGGTAGCTGAAAGCGGTGCGCAGAGCCGTCTTTTTGAATTTGTTTGAAATTTCCATAACTACGCATCTCCTGTTTCTGAATTTACCCACAATATACTGTCTTTTTTGCAGAACAGCTATAATCAAAACCGATTTTATGATGAAAAACCTATCAAAAGTCGGATTTTGTAAAAACAGGAAAAGAAGAAAAGGCGGACATAAAAATACTTTTGTCCGGTTTGGCAGAAATTACAGAGAAAACAAAAGCGCCGGGCTTCCATGAAAGCTCGGCGCTTGATTTATTGATGAAAATTATACGAACTGGGACGGGTCTACACGGGTGCCGTTTTGGTAGACCTCAAAGTGGCAGTGGTCACCGAAAGAATAGCCGGTATCGCCGACATAGCCGATGACATCGCCCTTGTTGACCCACTGGCCCTCGCTGACGGCGACGGCGCTCATGTGTGCGTACAGGGTGGAATAGGTGCTGTCGTGGTAAATGGAGACGTAGTAGCCCCAGGAATAGCCCCAATCATCGGAGCCGTTTGCGGTCATGACCGTACCGGAGCGGGATGCCACGATCGGCGTGCCGCGGCTTGCGGGGATATCCATGCCGTAGTGGCCGTTGCCGAATGCACAGCTGACGCCGGTCCAGCCCGGAACAGGCCATGCAAAGCTTTCACCGGAATAGTCATCGTCATAAGACGGCTGCGGTACCGGGGTCGGGGTGGGGGTCGGCTTTACGGTTGGCACCGGGGTCGGTGTCGGGGTAGGCATAACGTTGCCGTTATCGTCCACTTCTTCTTCAGGCACCGGGGTCGGCGTAGGTGTGGGCTCTACGGTCGGTACCGGGGTCGGGGTGGGCGTGGCTTTTGCCTGTGCCATCTGCTGCTGCATTTCGGCGATCTTTGCCGCCATCATGTTTGCGAGCACGTATTCTTCTTCCTCGGTACGGGAAAGCTCGGTCTCGGCACTGCTCTTATCGGAGCGAATCTGCTCGAGCAGGGCGGTGTTGTCGCTTTCGAGCTGCTTTAATTCCTCTTCGCTTGATTCATACAGCTTTTTGGCATCGGCGAGCGCGGTCTTTTCCTTTTCAAGCTCTTCGCGCTGTGCCTTTGTCTCGTTCATGTACGCTGCAACCGTATCGATGAGCTGCTTATCGTGGCGGGTGATGGTGGAGACGGCCTCTGCGCGCATGGAGAAATCATGCAGGCTTTCGGAATTGAAGAGAATCTCCAGTGTGCCGATGGTGCAGCCGGCGGAGTACAGCACGGCGAGACGCTTTTTCAGAAGCTCCATGGTATCGGAGATCTGATCTGCGGAATCGCTGAGCTCTTTTTCGAGCTTTTTAATGCTGGTGTTCAGCACGGTGATGTCACTGTTTGCGGTATCGATCTGCTCCTTGATGGTATCAATCTTTTCGGAGAGCAGGGTAAGGTATTCGGTCTTATCGGCCTCCTGAGACTCCAGAGAGGAGATTTTGTTTTCGAGGTCGGCCTTTTTGTTGGCAAGCTCGGTCTGCTTGGCTTCCATATCGGCTACGGTATCGTCGGCGTAGCTGAGCGGTGCGGCACAGAGCAGCAGGGCGGAAAGCACGGCTGCAGTGATGCGCTTCCTATTTTTAGAAAACAGCTTCAACGGAAAAACTTCCTTTCAGCAATAAATTTCGATTTCATAAAAGGGCATACGAACCCCTTTTTATATACGGGACTATTCTACATGATAACTTCCGATTTTTAATTCCATAAAAGAATTAAAGCGCAAATTACTACGGAAAAAGAACAGATTTATTTCAGAATTCTTACAAGAGAGCCCAAGTTGGTATCAGCTTCGAGATAACTTTACGGGGAAAAGAAGGGCACTTCAAAGGAAAAAGAGGATGCGCGAAAGCGTTTTACTTGACATTTTGCCGCGAAACGAGTACAATATCAGCGGTTGTCCGTTAGTTTGTTTAACTAAATTTATCGAAAAACGGCACAAATGGGCGAAAGGAGTGTGCAGTATGTCCGGCTTTTCTGCGAAAGCAAACGAGCTTCTGGTGGAGATCTATCGCAATGTGCAGATCTTGGAGCAGAATGAACTGAAAAAACAACGGCTGAACATCTCCATCAACGAGATGCACATGATCGAGCTCATTGCCAAAGGCAAAACCGGCATGACGGTCAGCGAGATCGCCCAACAACTCAAGGTGACAAAGCCCTCCGTTACGGTGGCGGTGAACAAGCTGGTGCAGAAGGGCTACTGTGAAAAGCAGCGCCTGCCCGGCGACGGCCGCGCGGTGCAGGTAATGCTAACGCCTGAGGGCAAAAAAGTGGAGGCGTTCCACCGCCGCTGCCACCGGCGCATCATTGCGGAAATCTGCGAGGATCTTTCGGAAGAGGAGCGCGAGGAGCTTCTGCGCACCATGACGCGCATCAATTCTTATTTTCAGACGAAATTGTGATTTCTTTAAGTTTATTTCAATGATTTGCGCGGCAAATCATTGGGAACCCCTTGATAGGGTCCCCCGGAGTTCATCGTCCACCGGACGATAAACTCTCCCCTCCTGACTTTCTCGAAGGAAGTTTAATCAAAGACTTTTAACAAATATTCACTTTAACAAGGTTATTATATTGCCTTTACGGCGCTGCCGAAATTTTTTCGGCCGGAAAGGAAAGAAAACTATGAGCTTTAAAATTTTAGGTACAGGCAGCTACGCGCCGGAGCATGTTGTGACGAACGACGACCTCTCTGCGCTTGTAGACACCAACGATGAATGGATCACACAGCGCATCGGCGTGCGCTCCCGCCACATCAGCGAGACGGAAACGAATGTGGACATGGCGGTGAAGGCGGCCGAGCGCGCGCTGGAAAATGCGGGCATCTCTGCCGATGAGCTCGACCTCATCATTGCGACGACCATCACGGGCGACACGCTTTCTCCGGGCACGGGATGCATGGTGCAGAACCGCATCGGCGCGCACTGCCCGGCGTTCGACCTTGCGGCGGCCTGCAGCGGCTTCCTCTTTGCGTTGGAAACGGCGGCGGGCTTCCTTTCCCGCGGCGCGTATAACCGCGTGCTTGTCGTCAGCGCAGAGCGCATGAGCGGTATCATCGACTGGACAGACCGCGGCACGTGCTGCATCTTCGGCGACGGCGCGGGCGCGGCGGTGCTCGGCAAGGGCGACGGCCTTGTAGCCTCTCACCTGATGACAAAGGGCGGCGACGACGTAATCACAATTCCGACGCGCTATGACCGTTCCCCGTGGTACAAAAATGAGATCAGCGAGATTACGTCCGTACACATGAACGGCCGCGAGACGTACAAATTCGCCGTTATGGCGATGTCCGACAACATCAAGGATCTGATGGCTGCGGCGGGCGTTGCGGGCGAAGACGTGGCGCTTGTCATTCCGCATCAGGCAAATTACCGCATTATCAATGAAGCGCGACGCAGAATCCCCGACATTGCGCCGGAGAAGTTCTGTATCAACATCGACCGCTACGGCAACACGTCTTCCGCGAGTGTGCCGATCCTCTTGGATGAGATGAACCGCGCGGGCAAGATTCACGAGGGCGACCTCATCATTCTGGCGGCATTCGGCGGCGGTCTTTCTGCAGGCGCCATGATCATCCGCTGGTAAAAACACGACATACAGTCAAAAATAAAGAAAAACCGAAACGTTTTCAACAGGCAAAAGCCGGAAAGGGGAAAACATTATGATCTCAACACCGATTTGTGACATGCTTGGCATTCGCTACCCGATCTTTCAGGGCGGCATGGCTTGGATCTCGGACGGCAAATTAGCAGGCGCCGTTTCCGAAGCGGGCGGCCTTGGCATTATTTCCGCTATGAACGCAAACGCAGAGTACCTGCGCGAGCAGATTAAAATTGCAAGAGAACTGACCGATAAGCCCTTTGGTGTGAACATCATGCTGATGAGCCCGTTCGCGGACGAGGTGGCAAAAGTGGTCGCGGAGGAAAAAGTGGCGGTCGTAACGACCGGCGCGGGTAACCCCTCCAAATATATGAAAGACTGGCTTGCGGCCGGCATTAAGGTTATTCCGGTCGTGGCATCCGTCAGCATGGCACGCCTGATGCAGCGCGTGGGCGCCTGTGCGGTCATTGCGGAGGGCGGCGAAAGCGGCGGCCATATCGGCGAAACGACCACCATGGCGCTTGTGCCGCAGGTGACGAGCGCAGTGACGATTCCGGTCATCGCGGCGGGCGGCATCGGCGACGGCCGCGGCGTGGCGGCTGCATTCATGCTGGGCGCTGTGGGCGTGCAGCTCGGCACGCGCTTCCTGGTTGCAAAGGAGTGCGGCGTGCACCAGAACTACAAAAACAAGGTCTTAAAGGCCAATGATATTGCGACGATGTCTACCGGCAAGCGTCTCGGTCACCCGGTGCGCAGCATCAAGAACCCGTACACAAAGGAATATTTTAAGCTTGAGTACAGCAATATTTCCGACGAGGAGCTTGAAGCGTACGGCAGAGGCTCTCTGTACCGTGCGGCCGTGGAGGGCGACGAAAAGACCGGCTGCTTCCTTGCGGGCCAGATCGCTGGCATGGTGAACAAAGAGCAGACCGCAAAGGAGATCATCGAAGAGATCTTCACGCAGGCGGAAGACGTGCTGAAGGGGGCGACCAAATGGGTAAAGTAGCCTTTGTTTTCTCCGGTCAGGGCGCACAGTACAGCGGCATGGGCAAGTCCCTTTACGAGCACAGCGCGGCGGCGAAGAACGTGTTTGACACGGCGGAGAGCATCCGCCCCGGCACGAAGAACCAGTGCTTCTCCGGCACCTTGGAGGAGATCAGCATCACGAAAAACACGCAGCCGTGCCTTTTCTGCGTTGACCTTGCGGCGGCGGAAGCGCTGCGTGAAGCGGGCATCACGCCCGACATGACGGCGGGCTTCTCGCTCGGCGAAGTGGCGGCGGTGACGTTTGCGGGCATCTTTACAACGGAAGAGGGCTTCTCGCTCGTCACAAAGCGCGGCGAAGCGATGCAGGCGGCAGCCGAGCAGGCAGACAGCGCCATGGCGGCGGTTTTGAAGCTGCCGAACGAAAAGGTTGAGGAACTGTGCCGCATGCATCAGAGCGTGTTCCCGGTAAACTACAACTGCCCGGGTCAGCTCGTCGTGGCGGGTCTGAAAACGACTTTGCCGGATTTCCTTTCCGACGTTGCCGCAAACGGCGGCAGAGCCGTACCGCTGAATGTGAGCGGCGGCTTCCATTCTCCGTTTATGGAGAGCGCTTCTGCGCGTCTGCACGACGTTTTGGAGACGATGGACGTGAAGGAGCCGACTGTGTCGGTCTATGCGAACTACACGGCGGAGCCGTACACGAAAGAAACGGCAAAAGAACTGCTGACACAGCAGGTGGCACACCCGGTGCGCTGGCAGCAGACCGTTGAAAAAATGATTGAAGCGGGCGTGGATACGTTTGTTGAAGTGGGCGCAGGCAAAACGCTGTGCGGCCTCATCAAAAAGACGAGCCGCGCGGTGAAGGTATATAACGTGGAAGACGCGGAGACGCTTTCGGCAGCGGTGCAGGCGATCCGTGCAGAAGGAGAAAACGCATGAGCTTAAACGGCAAAATGGCGCTCGTTACGGGCGCATCCAGAGGCATCGGCCGCGCCATTGCGCTGCGCCTTGCCGAAGACGGCGCAAATGTGGCGGTCATCTACGCAGGCAGCGCCGATAAGGCCGAAGCTGTTGTGAACGAAATCACGGCGCTTGGCGTAAACGCAAAAGCATACCGGTGCAACGTAGCGGATTCCGCCGCGGTGAACGAAACCGTGAAAGCGGTGACGAACGACCTCGGCAAGATCGATATTCTCGTCAACAACGCGGGCATCACACGCGACGGCCTGATGCTGCGCATGAAGGACGAGGATTTTGATGCGGTGCTCGACACGAATTTGAAGGGCGCGTTCAACATGATTCGCGCGTGCTATTCCGGCTTCATCCGCAAGAAAAGCGGCAGAATCATCAATATTTCCTCTGTTTCCGGCATTATGGGCAACGCAGGGCAGGCGAATTATTCCGCTTCAAAGGCGGGCGTCATCGGCCTGACGAAATCCGTGGCGCGCGAACTCGCTTCCCGCGGCATCACCTGCAACGCAGTGGCGCCGGGCTTTATCCAGACGGACATGACAGAAAATCTCGGCGACAACAATCCGCTTTTAAACAGCATCCCGCTGGGCAGAATGGGCAAGCCGGAGGATATTGCGGCGGCAGTGGCGTTTTTGGCTTCCGACAGCGCGGCGTACATTACGGGCGAAGTGCTGAAGGTAGACGGCGGTTTGGCTATTTAAAACCTGTGAACTTTGAGATTTTACGGGCTTGAAAAAGTTCTTATTGATTAAGTTTTCAACGTAAAAAGATAAATCGGTTCAAAACTTTCAAGAGAAAGGAGTGCTTCCGTTTCGGAAGCCTGAAAAATATGGAAAGAAGAGTAGTTATCACGGGTCTCGGCGCAGTTACCCCGATCGGCAACGATGTGGATACGTTCTGGGAAAACCTGAAAGCCGGCAAGTGCGGCATCACGAAAATCACGAAGTTTGACTCCACGGACTTTAAAGCGCATGTGGCGGCGGAGGTCAAGGATTTTGACCCGCTGCTATACATGGATAAGGGCGAAGTGCGCAAGAACGACCCGTTCTCTCAGTTTGCCATCGCGGCGGCAACGCAGGCGGTGAACGACAGCGAGATCATGGGCAAGATCGACCCGGAGCGCTTCGGCGTGTATTTCGGTTCCGGTATCGGCGGCATCCAGACGTTCTCCAATCAGATGACGGCGCTGAACGAAAAGGGTCCGCGCCGCGTTTCCGCGTACTTTATCCCGATGCTCATTGCGAATATCGCGGGCGGCAACATCGCCATTAAGTTCAACGCGCAGGGCTCCTGCCTGCCAATCACCACGGCGTGCGCGACGAGCAACAATGAGATCGGTGAAGCGTACCGCGCCATTAAGCACGGCTATCTCGATGCCATCATCGCCGGCGGCGCGGAAGCAGCCATCGTCCCTGTGGGCGTGGCGGGCTTCGGCAATATGACGGCGCTGACCACCTGCCCCGACCCGGAAGACGCTTGCTGCCCGTTTGATAAGCGCAGAAGCGGCTTTGTCATGGGCGAGGGCGGCGCGGCGCTCATTCTCGAAGAATATGAGCACGCAAAGGCGCGCGGCGCGAGAATGTACGCGGAGATCGTGGGTTACGGCGCTACGGACGACGCGCACCATATGACTGCCCCGGATCCGGAGGGCAACGGCGGCGCAAGAGCCATCCGCATGGCATACGAAGAAGCGGGCGCGGACCTTGCAAACGAGAAAATTTACATCAACGCGCACGGCACCAGCACGCCGCTCAACGAGCGCAGTGAGACGCTGGCCATTAAAAAGGCGTTCGGCGAGCACGCATATGACGTTGTCATCAGCTCTACAAAGTCCATGACGGGCCACATGTTGGGCGCGGCCGGCGCGGTGGAGGCCATTGCTTCCGCGCTGGCGGTGAAAGAGGGCATCGTTCCGCCGACCATCAACTACAAAGAACCGGACCCGGACTGCGACCTTGACGTCTGCCCGAACGAAGCGAGAAAGGTTGACCTTGACCTCGCCCTGTCCGTTTCCCTCGGCTTTGGCGGCCACAACGCTTGTATTGCAATTCGCAAGGTTTTGTAGTAAAATATAGGGTACGACACCGCAGGGTATCTGCGGGAATACCCGGATAAATACCGCTTGATTCAACGGAGGGACGTTTGTGAATATTAAAGACATTGCGGCTTTGGCGGAGATCGTCAAGCAGAACGAGCTGACGAAGCTGGAAATAAACGGCGAAAATATCGTCATCGAGCGCGCCGCGCAGGTCGTGCAGGCGGCGCCAATCCTGAACGCCGTGCAGCCCGCCGTGCCGGAGCAGATGCACACGACGGAGCCCATTGCGGAAGTGAAGGAGAAAGAGGGCGTTTATGTAAAAAGCCCTGCCGTAGGCGTGTTTTACGCCGCGCCGTCTCCGGACAGCAAGCCGTTCGTCGCCGTGGGCGACACGGTGCACAAGGGCGACACGCTCTGCATCATTGAGGCCATGAAGCTGATGAACGAGATCAACAGCGAAATGGACGGCGAGATTGCCGAGATTTGCGTCGGCAACGGGCAGGTCGTCGAATACGACCAGCCGTTGTTCCGCATTATTTAAGATGAAAAGCTCCCGGAGCGCCGCCAAAAAAATGCGCGTCCCCGGGATTTTTCCGTGGAAAGGAATACGTTAGATGAACAAGGAAGAGATCAAAAAGATCCTGCCGCACCGCGAGCCGATGCTCCTCGTAGACGAAGTGGAACTCATTGACGGCAAAGCGTTCGGCAAGTGCCACATCCGCGGTGACGAATACTTTTTGCAGGGCCATTTTCCGGGCAATCCCATTGTGCCGGGCGTGATTCAGTGCGAAATGCTGGCGCAGAGCGCCTGCGTGCTGCTCGCAGACGGTGCATCGGAGGGCATGACCCCGGTGTTTACGAGCCTCGATAAGGTGAAGTTCCGCGGCATGGTGAAGCCCGGTGATACGCTGGAGACCGAGTGCGAGCTCGTGCGCCAGCGCGGCATGTTCTATTTTGCAAAGGGTACGGGCCGCGTAAACGGCAAAGTCTGCGTTTCGGCAGAGTTCTCGTTTGCGCTCGTCAAGGCGTAAGCCCGGCGGAAAGGAACAGGCTATGTTTACGAAACTGCTTATCGCGAACCGCGGCGAAATCGCGGTGCGCATTATTCGTGCCTGCAAGGAAATGGGCATCCGCACCGTGGCGGTGTATTCCAAGGCGGACGCGGAGTCTATCCACGTGGCGCTGGCCGATGAAGCCATCTGCATCGGCGAGGCGGCGGCGAAGGACAGCTATTTGAATCAGGAACGCATCATCAGCGCGGCCATTGCGTCGAAAGCGCAGGCCATTCACCCCGGCTACGGCTTTTTGGCGGAAAATGCTTCGTTTGCGAAGCTGTGTAAAAAGTACGGCATCGCGTTTGTGGGCCCGTCCGGCGAACTCATCGACCGCATGGGCGATAAGGACGCCGCACGCAGACTGATGAAAGCGTCCGGCGTGCCGATTATTCCGGGCAGCGGCATTTTGGAAAATGTCGACGAAGCAAAAAAGGCGGCAAAGGAGATCGGCTACCCCGTCATGTTAAAAGCATCGGCAGGCGGCGGCGGAAAGGGCATTCGACTTGTAAAGACCGAGGATGAGCTGGAACAGGCGTTTAAAACGGCATCAAGCGAAGCGCAGCAGGCGTTCGGTGACGGTCGCATGTACATGGAAAAATACATTTATCCGGCAAAACACATAGAAGTGCAGCTGCTCTGTGACGAGCAGGGGCACGTGGTGTGCCTTGGCGAGCGCGAATGCTCCATTCAGCGCAATAACCAGAAGCTGATTGAAGAATCCCCCTCGCCCGGTGTGACAAAGGAAAAGCGCGCCGAGCTGTTTGAGGCGGCAACGAAAGCGGCGAAAGCCGTGGGCTATGTGAACGCCGGTACGGTGGAATTTTTGATGGACCGCGACAAGAATTTCTATTTTATGGAAATGAACACGCGCCTTCAGGTAGAGCATCCGGTTTCGGAGCTCGTCACCGGCAAAGACATTGTAAAGTGGCAGATCCGCATTGCAGCGGGTGTAGAGCTTGACTGCACGCAGGCAGACATTAAAGTGCGCGGCGCGGCGATCGAGTGCCGCATCAACGCGGGCGGCGTGGGCAAAGTGAATTTCCTGCACATTCCGTCCGGCCCGTGGGTGCGCTTTGATACGTTCTTATATCAGGGCTACGAGGTGCCGCCGTTTTACGATTCCATGCTCGGCAAGATGATCGTGTTTTCTTCGACAAGAGAAGAAGCGATACGCAAGATGCAGTCCGCCTTGTGCGAGCTTGTCATCGGCGGTTTGCCGAACAACATTGAAGATCAGATCGATATTATCCGCGACCCCGTTTTCCACAGCGGAGATTATTATACGGACTTCATCAAAAACCGTGAGGGCTGAGGAAGTTCATTTACCGAAGGGAGTAGACCGTTATGAATTTGATGGGTCTGTTCCGCTCGCCCCAGAATGAGCTGGAAAAGGGCGGAAAACAACTGAAAAACCCGCAGGAGGAGCAGCACGAGATCACAATGACATGCCCGAAGTGCGGCACGCAGACCCCGGTCTCCGAACTTTGGGACGACCTGAATGTCTGCCGCTGCGGCCACCATTTCCGCATGACGGCACGCCAGCGCATCAGCTTTTTGGCGGATGACGATACGTTTACGGAGCTCGATGCCGACATGACGAGTCATGACATTCTGGAGTTTCCGAACTACGAAAATAAACTGAAAAGCGCGCGCCTTGCGACCCGAGAAAAGGAAGCCGTTGTCTGCGGCACCGCAAAGGTAATGGGCGAGGACTGCGCCGTGTTCTGCATGGATCCGCATTTTATGATGGGCAGCATGGGCACGGTTGTCGGCGAGAAGATCACGCGTTTGTTTGAGTATGCCACAGAGCACCGTCTGTCTGTTATCGGCTTTACGGCGGCAGGCGGCGCCAGAATGCAGGAGGGCATTTTGTCTTTGATGCAGATGGCGAAAACGAGCGGCGCGGTACGCCTGCACAGCGATGCAGGGCTCTTTTATCTCACTGTGCTGACCGACCCCACAACGGGCGGCGTGACGGCGAGCTTTGCCATGGACGGCGACGTCATCATGGCGGAGCCTGATGCAATGGTCGGTTTTGCCGGTGCGCGTGTCATTGAACAGACCATCCGCAAAAAGCTGCCGGAGGGCTTCCAGCGTGCAGAGTTCCTTTTGGAGCACGGCTTTATTGATCTCATCACGCCGAGAAGTCGGCAGCGTGAAGTGATCGCGCGGCTCCTGCGTCTGCACAACGAGGGCAAACAGGATGCCTGCGTACAGCAGGCGGATGCAGGTGAGACAAAGGAGGCTGAAGCATAATGGCAACGGCATACGAAAAGGTTCAGCTTGCTCGCGGCAAGGGACGCCCGAGCGGCCTCAGCTTCATTCAGAATATTTTCCCGGATTTCATTGAGCTGCACGGCGACCGCCGTTTTGCGGATGATCCCGCGGTCATCGGCGGCATCGCGACGCTCGGCGGCCGCGCGGTGACGGTCATCGCCATCGAAAAGGGCGCAGACACAAAGGATAAGGTCTACCGCAACTTCGGTTCGCCGAACCCGGAGGGCTACCGAAAGGCGCTGCGCCTGATGAAGCAGGCAGAGAAATTCCATCGCCCGGTGATTTGCTTTGTGGATACCTCCGGCGCGTTCTGCGGCATCGGCGCAGAGGAGCGCGGGCAGGGACAGGCTATTGCCGAAAACCTTGTGGAAATGATCGGGCTGAAAACGCCGGTCATCTCGATTTTGGTCGGTGAAGGCGGCAGCGGCGGCGCACTTGCGCTGGCGGTTGCGGACCGCGTGTGGATTTTGGAGAACGCCGTGTATTCCGTCGTTTCCCCGGAGGGCTGCGCGAGCATTCTCTGGAAAGATGCAAAGAAAGCGAAGGAAGCCGCAGAGTGCCTGCATCTTACCGCGCAGGACATGGAAAAGCTTGGCGTTGTGGAACGCGTCATCAGTGAATCCGGCAAAACGAAGGCGGAGCTTTTCAGCCGAGTGAAAGAGATGCTTGCCGTGCAGACGGACGAGCTGTGCAAAAAAGACACCGAGACGCTTTTAAAAGAGCGGTATGAGCGGTTTAGAAAGTATTAAAACGCAAAAAAATTAAGACCGACGAAAACGCTGTGGTTTTCGCCGGTCTTTTCATGTTCCGAAAAATCGGTGGTTTTAGGAACACACCGTATTATTCCCCAAACACATGCTTCACGTTTTCCTGCTCGAACTGTTTGTTGTAGAGATCGGCGTAGTAGCCTTTGTTTTGAAGCAGCTCTTCGTGCGTGCCCTGCTCGATAATCTTGCCTGCGTGGACAACCAAAATAAGGTCGGCGTGGCGGATGGTCGAGAGGCGGTGCGCAATGAGGAACGAGGTTCGGTTTTCAAGCAGCGTCGAAATGGCGTGTTGAATGAGCTCCTCGGTTTTGGTATCGATGGACGCGGTGGCTTCGTCTAAGACGAAGATGCGCGGGTCGGCCAGCACGGCTCTTGCAAACGAGATGAGCTGCTTTTCGCCGGTGGACAGCTGGTCGCCGCCCTCGCCGACGTCGCTGTCGTAGCCGTTTTCCATGTGCATGATGGCGTCATGTGCACTGACGAGCTTTGCAGCGGCCTCAATCTCCTCGTCCGTCGCGTCTAAGCGGCCGTAGCGGATATTATCGCGCACGCTGCCGGAAAAGAGGTGCGGCGTTTGCAGCACGTAGCCGATGCTGGAGTGCAGCCACAGCATGGAGCGCTCGCGATAATCCTTGCCGTCAATGAGAATGCGGCCCTCAGTGGGCTCAAAGAAGCGGCAGGCAAGATTGACGAGCGTGCTTTTGCCCGCGCCCGTTTCGCCGACAATGGCGACCGTGGTGCCGGCGGGAATATCGAGCGAAAAATGTTCTAAGACGTTTTCTACGCCGTCTGGGTAGCGGAACGTCACGTCGTCAAACGTGATGTGACCCTGAATCGGCTCCCAGTTTTCTCTTTTCGGGTCGAATGCGGTGCCGTATTTTTCAATGACTTCAGGCGTATCTTTGATGAGCGGCTCGCGCTCCAAAAGGGCGGAGACACGCTCAATGTTGACCTGCGTGGAAATAAAATTCGAGATGGTGCGCGCAAGCTGCTGTACCGGGTCGGCAATAATCAAAGCATAGTTGATGAACACGGTCATTTCGCCGACGGTGATGTCGCCGAACAGCACCATGTTGCCGCCCTGATTCAGGACCATCGCAACGCCGATGGCGGTCAGAAAGCTGATGATCGGAATATACACGGCATTTAACCGCACGGCGCGGATCGTTGTGGAGCGCATGTCCTCCGCGACTTTTTCGAACGCTTTGTCGTTCTTTTCTTCGATGACGAGCGTTTTAGATGTTTTTGCGCCGGAGATGCCTTCGTTATAATGACGGGTGACCTCGGCATTGATGGCGCGCACGCGGCGGTTCACTGCCAAAATTTTCTTCTGGAACACGACCGTGATGACGGCGATGATCGGGATAATCGCGATGAGGATGAGTGCGAGCTTCCAGTTGACGAACAGCATGATGACAACGCAGCCGAGCACGTACATGGAGCTCCAGAAAATATCCACAAGGCTCCACGCCAAAACCGTGCCGATCTTGCCGGTATCGCTCATTAAACGCGCCATAATGGTGCCGACGGGCGTTGTGTTGTAGTAGGAAAAGTCGAGCGTCTGCAAATGGTCGAAAAGCTTGCGCTTTAAGTCGCGGCCTAAGTACATTTCAACCTTTAAGGCGTAGATTGCCATTAAAATGGTTGTAATGGTCTGCACGACGACCATGGAAAGGTAAACGGCCGTGAAGGGAATGAGGCCTTTCGTCGTGCGCGGCTCGATGAAATTATCCACGGCGTAGCCGGAAAAAAGCGGCTGCACCATGTCAAAACAGGCGCCGAGGATCATCAATGCGATGATTAAAATCATCTGCCACTTATACGGGGCAAGGAACGGAAGTAGCTTTGCCCACGTTTGTAAGGATTTGTTTTTGATTTTCATATCGGTAAATACCCCGTGCGCGGCTTAAGTAGCCGAGCGCTGTGTGTCGTAAATGCGTTTATAGATGCCGTCTTCCTTCGAGAGCGTTTCGTGCGTGCCGCGCTGCACGATGCGACCCTTATCCATGACAATGATCTGGTCGGCATTCATAATGGTCGTGATGCGGTGGGCGATCAAAATCGTTGTGCCGCGCACGTTTTTGTTGATGGATTCGCGAATCTTCGCGTCGGTTTCCATATCCACGGCGGAAAGAGAGTCATCGAAAATTTTGATCGGCGTGTTCTGCATGAGCATACGGGCGATGGCGACGCGCTGTTTCTGACCGCCGGAGATCGTCACGCCGCGCTCGCCGATCTGCGTATCGTAGCCTTCGGCAAAGCGGTCGATGGTGTCGTCGATGACGGCAAGGCGGGCATACTTGCGCACGCTTTCAATATCGTGGTGATTGGAACCGTCCGAAATGGTGTCCTTAAAGCTCTTTGAGAACAGGAACGGTTCCTGCAAAACAATGCCGATATTGCCGCGCAGGTGCGAAAGCGCGATGTTGCGGATATCCACGCCGCCGATGGTGATCTCGCCGGAGCCTTCCGGCAGCTCGTATAGGCGGTCTAAAAGGTAAGTCAGCGTGCTTTTGCCGCTGCCCGTGGAGCCCAAAATGCCGAGCGTGGTGCCTGCGGGAATTTTGAGGTCAATGTCGTGCAACACTTCGCCGGAAGTGCCGTAGGAGAAGTTGACGTGCTTAAACACAATGTCGCGGTCCATGGGCGGGGTAACGGGGGTTTCCGCATCTTTTTCCGGCTCCGCGTCGAGAATTTCAAAAATACGCTTGGAGCTGATGCCGGTTTTTGAAAGCTCGCTCAAAAGACGACCGAGGCTGCGTGTAGGCCACACAAGCATGGAATTGTACGCGACGAACGCGAGGTACTCGCCCTCCGTGATGGCGCCGTCCACGACGAACACGATGCCGGCGGCGATGATCGTCAACACCTGAATGCCGGAAAGCAAATCGCCGACGCCCCAGTTGATGCCCATCACGTGGCCGAGGCGTACCCAGAGGTCGGAGAAGAGATCGTTCTGCTTATTGAATTTATCTTTTTCAAAACGCTCGCGGCCGAACGCGCGCACCACGCGCACGCCGGTCAGGTTTTCCTGCACCATGGCGGTCAGCTTGCCTTCGGCTTCATCCGCAATGCGGAAGCGGTCACCCACGATGACGAAGAAGATCATGGAATACCCCACGACGATCGGGATAAAAATAAAGGCGATAAGCGCGAGCTTTGCGTTCATGGAGAACATCAGGGCGAGTGAGACGACGATGAGAAACACCACGCGCACAAGCTCCATCATCTGGTCGTTGATAAAGTTGTGAATGAGGTCGACATCCTGCGTGCATCTCTGGATGATATCGCCGGTCTGGTTTTTGTTGTGCCATGCGTAGGGCAGGCGCTGAATGTGCGAAAACAGCGTGTTGCGGATCTTCGTCACGGTGCCCTCGCAGCCCTTTGCCATATTCATGCGCGAAAGGTACGTGGAAATGCCCGCGAGCACCGCGAACAAAAGCGACGCCAAGGCGCATAGAATGAGATTTTGACGTAAGAAATCCCGCCCGCCCATGTTTTCGATCTGTGTTGCCAAAAACGAGGGGAGGTTAAACGGGGAGTCGTTGATGACGGAGTCTACCGTCACGCGGATGATCTGCGGTGTCATGTACCCGGCGAAGACCGAGATCGCCATGGTGAGCAGCGCCAGCACAAAATTGTGGCGCAGTCCCTTTGTAAAGGAGTAAAACCGCAGAATGGTCGTGCGTTTTTCCTTTTTCACAATATACCGGTTGCCTTTCCGGTGCGCATTTTGTCTAAACAAAAAAGGAGAAGTCGGCCACACCTCAAGCTGCTTCTTGCCCGCGCGGTTTCCCGACGGTATGGACATCTTTTTGCGCACCTCACACTGTGCCGGGTGTTTAGTATCGGCACAGAAAAACGGGTCGAAGCCAAAGCTTCGAGCCCTTCACAGCGTGTATGCCGCAAAAACCGCTTGTTTTGTGTCCCGCTGCCGAACGCCATGAACACACAGGTTTTTACGGTATGAGCCCGGAAACAGACACGGTTTTCCGAACCCATAGATAGTATGACGGCGATTTAACTTTAACATCACAGATACAAAAAGTCAATCGTGTTGAGCGAAAATTTTGTTAGAAAATATAAGTTTCGTGTGCGGCGGGCGTGCAACAAGGGAACCGAATAGACTTTTTAGCACTAAATAGACTGAAAATTACAGCTTTGGGGGCGTCCGCGAAGAAAATTCACAAATTCCCCCTTGCTATTTTAAAACATGCGGATTATAATATGAATATATCTGGTATTGAAAACCATATAAAAGAAAAATAAAAAACAGTTTTAAAATAAAGAACCGGGGCAGGTCCCCGGAGAAAGGGTGAAACGTATGGATATGCAGACGGCATATGCCGGTTACGGTGCAAGAAAGGTTTGGCATAAGGAAGACAGGATGCGGCTGTCTTTGCCGCTGTATTCGCTTGGGGAAGAGATCTTCTCCGCTGTGTCACACGGTGTGGGCGCGCTGTTCGGTGCGGCGGCGCTCGTTATGTTATTGTGGTTCTGCGAAAAGAGTCTTGTGAACGTCGTCAGCGTCAGCATTTTCGGCGGCACAATGATTTTGCTCTACACGGTCTCCACTCTTTACCACGCATTGAACGTGAACCGCGCGAAAAAGGTGTTTCGCGTGCTCGACCACTGCACAATCTATCTGCTCATCGCAGGCACATATACGCCCATCACGCTGTGCTGCATTGAGGGCAGGCAGGGCGTCGTCATGTTCGCGGCCGTGTGGGCTGCGGCGGTACTGGGCATTATTTTAAACGCCGTCGATATGGAGAAATTCAAGGTCGTTTCGATGATCTGCTACCTGATGATGGGCTGGGTCGTCGTACTGGCGTTTAACACGGTCGCGGCAAAAATGCCGGGTGTGGGATTAAACTGCCTCATCGCGGGCGGCGTGGCGTACACCGTAGGCGCGGTGCTGTACGGCCTCGGCAAAAAAGTGCCGTACATGCACGCCGTGTGGCACCTGTTTGTCTTAGCCGGCAGCGTGCTGCATACGCTGAGCGTGTTTACGGTAATTATTTGATAATTGACTTTTCTGTAAAAATCACAAACCGAAAGGGTTAATCTGCATGAAGGTATCCGAATTTACATTTGATTCCAGCACGGCACATAACAAAATTTTCACCCGCCTGTATGAGCCGGACGGCGAACCGAAGGCTGTTTTGCAGATTTCGCACGGCATGGCGGAGCATAGTGCGTTGTATAAACCGTTTTGCGAATACATGGCGCAGCGCGGCTTTGTCGTTGTCATCAACGATCACCTCGGCCATGGCCGCAGTGTGACCTCCGGCGCGCTCTACGGGCATTTCGGCGAAAAGGGCGGCCTCTATAATGTCGTCGAGGATCAGCGCAATTTGCAGAGCATCATGCGCGAAAAATATCCCGAGCTGCCGTATTTTCTCATGGGCCACAGCATGGGCTCGTTCATCGCGCGCGAATTTGCGGCCGCCTACGGCAACTCCCTCACAGCAGTGGTATTCATGGGTACCAGCGCGGGCATTTCGACTGCCATGTGGAAGGCCGAGCGCACGTACCTCAATATGCTGAAAAAGGCAAAGGGCGCACGGGCGAAAATTCCGTCGCTCGAGAAGATCGCCACGGGCCCGTACAACAAGAAATTCAAGCCCAACCGCACAAATTACGACTGGGTGACGAGTAAGGAAGAGGAAGTGGATCGCTTTGTAAACGACCCGCTGTGCGGCTTCCCGCTCACGGTGCAGGGGTATATCGACCTCGGCACGCTTTTGTACGCCATCAACACCGACCAGTGGTACCGCCGTGTGCCGAAAGACCTGCCGATTTTGCTCATCTCCGGCGAAAACGATCCCGTGGGCGATATGGGCAAGGGCGTGCGCCGTGTGTTTGATAAATTGAATAAGACCGGGCACGACGTGAAGCTGACGCTTTACCCGCGCATCCGCCACGCGCTCATCACCGAGATGAACAGTGCGCAGGTCTACGAAGATCTGTATGCTTTCTTCTCGTCGCACCTGCCGAAGGCGGAAGAGCCGGTTTACGAAAAAGAGACGGAAGCAGAGCCTGAAGTTTCCACAGAAACGGAAAAATCCGTTGAAAATCCTGCTGCGGAAGAAGAAAAAGAGGCCGAAGCGGCAGCCGCCGAAAAATACGACGACATGCCGGAAGAAAACGCAGAGCTTCCCGTGATTTGAAAATAGAAAAGCCAAGCGGAAAGTCGCCTTTGCACCGACGTACATTATCGGGCAGGGGCGGCTTTTTGCATAAGAAAATCTTTTTCCGCGTATACATAGCGCGAAGGAGGGATCGGGATGTACGGTGTTTTGAGCTTGCGTTCGCATCGTGTGCCGGGCGTCGGTGCGTTTTATCGCTTTTTGCCCGCGTGGCTGCGCAGAACGGCGGCCGCAGTGCTGACGCTCGGCACCATCGGAGCGCTCGGTGCGATCTTAACGGTCATGGCGGAGGACCCCGGCGTGCGTGTGCCGGTCATCATGTATCACGCCGTTATGGACGACGCGTCGCGCCTTGGCAAATACGTCATTTCGCCGGAGGAGCTCGAAAGCGATTTTAAGTGGCTTTCGGAAAACGGCTACACGGCAGTTTTATCCGAAGACCTCATAAACTACACGGAAAACGGCGCCGCGCTGCCTGAAAAACCGATTTTGCTGACGTTTGACGACGGGTATTACAATAACTACTTATACGCTTATCCCACCGCAAAGCGGTACGGCATGAAATTTGTGCTTTCGCCCATCGGAAAATACGTAGACCTCTACACCGAAACGCCGGACAAAAGCCCGTACTATGCGCACTGCACATGGGATATGCTGCGCGAAATGCAGTCCTCCGGCGTGGTGGAAATTGCGAACCACACGTATGACCTGCACAGCTCGGACGGTGCGCGGCTCGGCACAAAGCAGCTTTCCGGGGAATCTCTGGAAGACTACACGAAGCTTCTCACCGAAGACGTGACGCTTTTTCAGCAGAAAGCAGAAGAAAACCTGCAAAGTAAGCCCGTTTTGTTTGCGTATCCGTTCGGCGCAGTGAGTGAGGGAGAGCCGGAGATCATCAAAAACCTCGGGTTTAAGGTTACGCTTTCGTGTGAGGAGCGTGTCAGCACCGTTACGCGTGCCCCGGAAAGCTTATATTACCTCGGCCGCTACCTGCGTCCCTCGGGTGTGAACAGCGAGTCGTTTTTTGAACACATTTTGAAAGCATGATGTAGGAGGGTTCTTATGCCGACAATCTATTTAAGCCCGTCCATTCAGCCGTACAATAAGTATTTGACAGAGGGCGATGAGCAGTACTGGATGAACCGCATCGCGGACGACATGGTGCCCATGCTGGAGCAAAACGGAATCAACGTTGTGCGCAACACGCCGAACACGTCGCTTGGGCAGGCGATACGTGAATCGAACGCCGGGAATTACGATTTGCATTTGGCGCTGCACTCGAACGCCGGGCCGTCAAATTTGGCGGGGAAGCTGCGCGGGCCGGATGTGTACTATTATCCGTACAGCGCTTCCGGCAAGCGCGCGGCGGAGCTTATTGCCGATGAACTGCGGAAAATTTACCCCGACCCCGACCTTGTGAGCACAGTGGCGACGACACGCCTTGCGGAGATCACGAAAACGAGCGCACCGGCGGTCCTCGTAGAGATCGCGTACCACGACAACGCCGAGGACGAAGCGTGGATTAAAAATAATATCACCGTGATTGCCGAAGCGCTTACCCGCGCAGTGTGTGCGTACCTTGAGATGAACTGCGCGCTGTGAACGAGAGCTTCTCCGCGTTTGTCCGTGTTTTGACAGCGGTTTTGTGGGGGCCGCACGTGCTGCTTTTGATTTTGCTTGCGGGCGTGTGGTTCACGCTGCGCGGGCGGTTCATGCAGGTGACAAAGCTGCCGGGCATGACGCGCGGGGCATTGTGCGGCACGCAGCGCTGCGGGGGATTTTCCGCATTTCAGTCCTTGACGGCGTCGCTTGCCGGCTCGCTCGGCACGGGGAATATTCTGGGTGTTGCGGCGGCAATCCTGGTCGGCGGCGCGGGCGCGGTCGTCTGGATGTGGATTGCGGCGTTTTTCGGCATGATGACCGTATATGCCGAGGGCGTTTTGGCGGCAAAATTCGGCACGAAAAACGCCCCCGGCGCGATCGGCTATGTACAGAAGGCGTTCGGGCGGCACGGCGCAAAAATTTATGCCGCAGGCTGTGTGCTTTCGGCGCTCGGCATGGGCACCATGGCGCAGACCGGCGCGGCATCATCGGTGCTGGTGCCCATGGGTGTGCCGCGCGTGCTTGCGGGCGTTGTATTTGCGGGGCTTTTGCTCCTTTGCGTGCGCGGCGGCCTGCCGAAAGCCGTGCGCGTCACGGAAAAGCTTGTGCCGTTCATGGCGGGGCTGTTTTTGGCGTTGTGCGCCGCGGTGCTCCTTCTGCGCGGAAGCCATCTCCCCGGCGCGGTGCGGAATATGCTGAAAGGTGCGTTTTCGCTGAAAGCCGGTGCGGGCGGCGTATGCGGCATGATTTTAGCCATGCGTGAGGGCATTTCGCGCGGGGTGTTCACAAACGAAGCGGGCCTTGGCAGCGGTACATTCGCGACGTTCCGCACGGAAAATAAGACCCCGGAGCAGATCGGTACACTCGGCGCTTTGCAGGTGTTTATCGACACAATCCTGCTGTGCACAATCACGGCGCTGTGCATGCTGGTGTCACCCGTGCGTGATTTTTCCCCGGAAGCGGCGCTTTCGGTGTTTTCGCTCGTTTTGGGGCGGTTCGGCGAGCTTTCTGCCGGCGTATGCGTGGCGCTTTTCGCGTTTGCATCGGTTTTGGCGTGGAGCTGCTACGGTATGGACGCGCTACTGTATTTATTGCCGAAAAAAGGCGCGGCGGAAAAGAGAATATACATGGCGTTTTCGGCGCTTTCCTGCTTTTTGGGGTGCATGTCGCCGTTTCTCGGCGTTTTAAATGTATGTGATGCGTTTAACGGCCTGATGGCGCTTTTGAACGTCCCGGCGCTTTTGGTTTTAACGCCGCAGGTTTTTGTAAAACAAATTGCCCAAAAGCCAAAAAAGGTATAGATTTTTCTTCGGCAAGATGTTAAAATACAAATAGAGAGAAAAGCGATGAATAGAGGGGCTTTTAACGGTTCGCTTAGCCTGTCTTTGCTGATCTCCAAAAAACAACGAGTATGCGTTTCAAAAAAACGCAATAAGGAGGAAATATTATGAAACTGATCCTTGCGATTGTCAACAACGATGACAGCGGTGCGGTCTCTTCCGCACTGACAAGAGGCGGCTTCTCCGTCACAAAGCTCGCTACCACCGGCGGCTTTCTGATGGCCGGCAACACCACCTTCATCTCCGGTGTGGAAGACGAAAAGGTCGATGAAGTCATCGGTATCATCGCGAAGCATTCCCGCCGCAGAACGCAGGTTGTGCCCAGTACCTCCACCATGGATGTGGGCATGTACTCCTCTTTCCCGGTGGAAGTCACCGTGGGCGGTTCTACCATTTTCGTGCTGAATGTAGACCGTTTTGAGAAGGTTTAATGCAGTTTGAAGGTTTTGCGGGGAATGCGGCTCTGAAAACGGCACTTTCGGCGGCGTTTTCGCGCCGCAGGCTGCCGCATACTCTTCTTTTACAGGGTGAAGCGGGGCTTGGCAAACGCACATTGGCGCAGATTCTGGCCCGCGCGGCGGTCTGCACATGCGAAGACCGCGATTTAGCGCCCTGCGGCGTATGCCCGGCGTGTATTCGCGCAAAAGCAGGCTCGCACCCGGATATCCGCATCGTTACGGGCAGCGGCAAATCGAACACGATTTCGGTCGCATCCGTCGATGAAGTCATCCGCGACGCATACAAAAAGCCGGAGGAAGCGGATATCAACGTCTACTGCATTTTTGCGGAAAATCCCATGCCGGAGATCACCCAGAATAAGCTTTTGAAGGTCATTGAAGAGCCGCCGACAGGCGCGCTTTTCATCTTTACGGTGCTTTCTGCGGACGCTTTGCTGCCGACAATCCGCTCGCGTGCACAGGTTTTTACCGTGCGCCCGCCGGAGGAAAGCGAAGCGGCGGTTTACGTGCAGAACAAGACCGGCATGCCCATGGAGGAAGCTGAAAAGCTTGCGTCGTTGCACCGCGGCAACATCGGCAGAATGCTTTCGGACGGCGAAAACGGCCGCGCCGCAAAAGCGGAGCAAATGGCGGAAGACATTGCAAACGCACTCGTTTCCGGCACGGAGCATGACCTTTTGGCGGCGACCGCGCCGCTCATCAAAGACAAGCCCTTATTCCCGGAAAGCATGGAACGCTTGCAGCTTTTGCTGCGCGATGCATGTCTGCTGAAAAACAATGTAAATGTGCAGGTGCCCGCGCGTGAGGTCTGCGACAAATTAAGACGCAAGCTGTCTTTAAAAGCGCTGATGGCGCTGTGCGAAATGACGGCAAAATACACGGAATACTGGCGGCGAAACGCGAACATGGCGCTGCTTGTAACGGCGCTGTGCGCCGAAATGAAAGAAACTGCGGGCAAATAAAGCCTGTTTTGAAATAAAAATCGTCCGTGTTGTCAAAATAACAATACGGATTTTCCCGGAAAGAAAGGAAGCCCTTTACGGGCTGTGGATATAAATATGGCAGAAGTAATCGGTGTTCGTTTTAAGAACATGGGCAAGGTGTATTACTTTGACCCGAACAGCGAGAAGCTCTCCGCCGACGACCACGTCGTTGTAGAAACGGCGCGCGGCGTAGAGTGCGGCGAAGTGGCGATGGCCAACCGCGATGTTGCGGATGATTCCATTGTGCAGCCGCTCAAAAAAGTGATTCGCAAGGCGACAAAAGACGACCTGCGCCGCGTGGCGGAAAATGAACTGAAAGCAAAAAATGCGTTCACGCAGTGCGAAAAGAAAATTGCGGAGCGCGGACTCGAAATGAAGCTTGTCGACGTGGAGTACACGTTTGACAACAGTAAAATCCTCTTTTACTTCACGGCGGACGGCCGTGTGGACTTCCGCGAGCTGGTAAAAGACCTTGCGGGCATGTTTCGCACGCGCATTGAGCTGCGTCAGATCGGCGTGCGCGACGAAGCGAAGATGATCGGCGGCCTCGGCATCTGCGGCAGACCGTTCTGCTGCGGCTCGTTCCTCGGCGGCTTTCAGCCGGTCTCCATCAAAATGGCGAAGGAGCAGGGGCTTTCTCTGAACCCTGTGAAAATCTCCGGCACGTGCGGCAGACTGATGTGCTGCCTGAAATATGAGCAGGAGGCATACCTTGACCTGCTGCGTACCACGCCGAAGGTGAACGCTGTGGTTTCCACGCCGGACGGCAAGGGCGTTGTTATCGACCAGAACCTGCTTACCGGAAAACTGACCGTGCGGCTCGATAAGAGCCCGGACGCCGCGCCGAGCGTCTACAAAGTGAAGGACGTACGCGTGCTGAAAGACGGGCAGATCAAGCTGAATAAGAAGGAAATTGAGGAATTTAAGAAGCTGGAGAACTAAAAGTACCTGTATTTTGGCGGGCTTTTGTTACGTATCTGTAAAAAAGCAATTTTTGCTTGCATTTTCATGGATTTGTGTTAGAATGTAGGTATCAAATACATGGAGGTGTCCTAAAATGGCATATAAAATTACAGACGCTTGCATCGCTTGCGGCGCTTGCGCAGACGCATGTCCTGTTTCCGCAATCTCCGAGGGTGACGGCAAGTACGAAATCGACGCTGATACCTGCATCGAGTGCGGCGCTTGCGCTGACACTTGCCCGGTTTCCGCTCCGGAGCAGGCATAATCGCTGACACTGCGTAAAAGAGAGGGCTGCCCAAGCGGCAGTCCTTTTTCTTTTGCTGTTAAAAGGGCGGCAGCGCCTTTGAAGTTCGTAAACTTTCTCGAAGAAAGTTTAATCAAAGACTTTTGACCATGTTTATCGGAAGCTAAATTCAACCAAAAGGAGAAAACCTGTGGAAAATCTGCACTGGGAGCCGCTTGCGCCTGCCTGCCGTGTACTCGTCAGCCGCGAGCACACGTTTAATACGGACACCATTTTGCTGGCGCATTTTGCCGCGCCGAAGCACAAAGAGCGCTGCATTGACCTCGGCACGGGCTGCGGCACCATTCCGCTTCTGTGGCAGGCAAATTACGCCCCGCAGCACATCACGGCGGTGGAACTCGGCGAGCAGGCGTTTTCGCAGGCCTTGCGCTCCGTTTCGGAAAACGGGTATGAAGAAAATATCGAGGTCATTCGGGGGGATATACGGGAGATCGAAAAAATCATTCCGCACCCAACGTTAGATCTTGCGGCGTGTAACCCGCCGTATAAGGCCGTGGGCGCGGGGCTGCGCAACCCGGACGAACGCATGGAAAACGCGCGGCACGAGTGCACCTGCACGCTTGAAGATGTCGCGAAAGCGGGCAGAGACGTGCTGCGCTTCGGCGGCCGGTTTTGCCTATGTCAGCGCCCGGAGCGCCTTGCGGACGCAATGAATGTTTTCAGAAGCTACGGCTTAGAGCCGAAAAGGCTGCGGCTCGTACAGCAAAGGATAAACACCGCGCCGTCTCTGTTTTTACTGGAAGTGCGGCGCGGCGGCAAACCGGGGCTTTCCGTACTGCCGACACTTATTATAGAAGACGAAAACGGCGGGTTTTCCGCCGAAATGCTGGAAATTTACGGGAATTACAAATTCGGTCACAAGGGAGGACGCGCAGATGGAAGAAAATAAACTGCTTCGCGGTGCATTGTATGTGGTGGGCACGCCCATCGGAAATTTGTCGGATTTTTCGCCCCGCGCGGCGGAGACCTTGGCGGCGGTGGATTTCATCGCAGCGGAGGACACGCGCGTCACGATGAAGCTTTTAAACCACTTCGGCATTAAAAAGCCGCTTGTAAGCTATTATGAGCACAACAAGGCCGAAAAGGGCGGGCGCATTGTAGACCGCATTTTGGCGGGCGAAACGTGCGCCATCGTCTCCGACGCCGGCATGCCGGCCATCTCCGACCCGGGCGAAGACCTTGTGGCGTTGTGCGCCGAGCACGACGTGCCGGTGCTTGTTGTGCCGGGCCCGAGCGCCGTCATTTCCGCGCTGGCGGTATCGGGACTGCCGACGGGCAGATTTACGTTTGAGGGCTTTTTGAGCGTCAATAAAAAGAGCCGTAAGGACCACTTGGAGTCCGTCAAAAACGAAGTGCGCACCATGGTGTTCTACGAAGCGCCGCATAAGCTGCCGTATACGTTAAGAGATATGGCGGAGGTATTCGGCGACAGACGCATCGCGCTTGTAAGGGAAATTACGAAAATCCACGAGGAGTGCATGCGCACGACATTATATAAAGCTGCCGAATACTACGAGCAGAACGCCCCAAAGGGCGAATTTGTGCTCGTCATTGAGGGTGCGAAGGCGGAAGAGCAGAAAGAAATGACGTTAGAGGATGCCGTAGAAGCCGCAAAAAAAGCGATGGAAAACGGCAGCTCCGCCAGCGACGCCGCTAAGGAGGCCGCAAAGCTCTCCGGATTTAAGAAAGGCGAAATCTATAAAGCGCTGATGAATTGACGAGCCCGCGGTAACGGCGGTTTAAAGTCTTTAGTCAAGTTTTCTTCAGAAAACTTGCGGGTGCGTAGGGCAGAGCCCTACGTCGCTTTCCGCAGAAAGCGAAATCTTTTTGCCTGACAAAAAACTAGGAAAGTAGGATTGAATGTCCGGGGAACGTTCAATCCGTAGGAAACCCAGTTGCATGGGTTTCCTAAAAGGCGGTCACAAACCGCCTTTCAAAAACCGAACAAGCCAAAAGAAAAGCACGCAGACTCGAAAGTTCTGCGTGCTTGAGTTTTTTATCTAAAGGGAACGATCAGGATTTAGAAGCGGGTGCGGGGTCGGCATCTGCGGCTTTCGGCGTGTCGTCTCCCTTGTGCCTCCAGTTCAGCCATGCGCAGAACGTGTAGAGAACGGGGAGAACGAGGTCGAGAACATAGGTGCAGATTTCCGGCATATTCGGCGCATCGCCGGTGAAAATCTCGTACAAAACATTGAAAAGAATGATGACGCCGGTAGCAAGGCCCAGAAAAAAGCACGGCTTCATGCTATTCGGGCGGTCTGCTCGGACGTGGCCCATCAGCCCCGCAATGAGCAGCAAAACGGGCACAAGCATCGCGCCCGCAACGGACAGCACCGGCATAGAGGAATTAAAGTAAGCGGAAAGGTCGTATTCCTCCACGTATTTTCGGTCGATGAGGCACAGCAGAATCGCCACAAGCGACGCTGCACCGTACAAAACGAACAGCACGCTGCAAATTTTAAGCGGAAGTTTCCCTTTTATCTTTATGGCCATGCGGCACGCATCCTTTTTTGGTTCGATTTTCTCGGAAAAAATTTTATAGTTTGATTTTACCTGCAACGCGTGAAAATTGCAACCGTTTTTCATGAACTTTCCGTATCAAAATTAAAGTTTTCCGAAAACAGTTGCTTTCTCCGGTTGAATGTGCTATAAAAGATGTACGAACAACTTGAGACTCGTGATGGAGGTTTACAAAGATGAAAAGCGAACGTATCCCCGTAAAATCCTTTTCCGCCGATAACGGTTTCATCGGCAAAATGCAGAAGCTCGTGCGCGAGGAGGTGCTGCCGTATCAGTATAATATCCTGAACGACGCCATCCCGGGTATCGAAAAGAGCCACGCCATTGAAAATATCCGCCTTGCAGCTGAAAAGCTGAGGGGCAAGGACGTAAAGCCGGACGAATTCTACGGTATGGTGTTCCAAGACAGCGATGTCGCAAAGTGGATCGAAGCGGCAGCCTATGCGCTTGCAGCGGGCGAAAACCCGGAGCTTGAAAAGGCCGTGGACGAGACCATTCAGCTCTACGGCGCTTCCCAGCACGAAGATGGCTATGTCGATTCCTATTTCACCGTGAAGTGTCCCGACAAAATGTGGACGAACATCTGCGATGCACATGAGCTTTACTGTGCAGGCCACATGATGGAGGCTGCCGTGGCGTATTATGAGGTCACCGGCAAGCGCGAGCTGCTCGACATCATGTCGAAGAATGCAGACTGCATTTACGAGCAATTCATGAAGAAAAACACGCGCGCCTACCCGGGCCACCCGGAGGTGGAGCTCGCACTGATGCGTCTGTGGCGCGCCACGGGCAACGAAAAGTATAAGGAGCTTGCAAAGCACTTTGTAGACGTGCGCGGTCAGGCCCCGAATTATTTTGTGGAAGAAAAAAAGAACCGCGGCTGGAACGTTTGGGACGGCACGGAGGAGCTGAATACCGACTACACCCAGAGCACCCTGCCCGTGCGTGAGCAGAAGGACGCCGTGGGCCACGCCGTGCGTGCCGTGTACCTTTACACCGGCATGGCGGACGTCGCAAAGGAAACACAGGACGAGACACTGCTTGCTGCCTGCCGCAATTTGTGGGAGAGCATCACAAAGCGCCGCATGTACGTTACGGGCGGCATCGGCTCCACGTTTATGGGTGAAGCCTTTACGGTCGATTATGACCTGCCGAACGACACCGTGTACGCCGAGACCTGCGCCTCCATCGGTCTGATGTTCTTCGCGAAGAAGATGCTTGAAAACGAGCACCGCGGCGAATATGCCGATGTGATGGAGCGCGCGTTCTACAACACCGTGCTCGCCGGCATGCAGCTTGACGGCAAGCGTTTCTTCTATGTGAACCCGCTTGAGGTCGTACCGGGCATTTCCGGCAAGGCCGTCACGCACCGCGCAGTGCTGCCCACCCGCCCGCAGTGGTATGCCTGCGCATGCTGCCCGCCGAACGTGGCGCGCATGGTGTCTTCCTTCGGCTCCTATGCGTACAGCGAAAATGAAGACACGTTCTTCATTGACCTCTATGCAGGCGGCACGGTGAAGACCGAAAAGGGCATCACGCTCACCTGCGAGACCGATTTCCCGCACGGCGGCACGGCAAAGTATACGATTAAGGGCGAAGCGGAAACGACGGTCGCTATCCGCATTCCGGCATGGAGCGAAAAGAGCGTGCTGACCGTAAACGGCGAAGCGGTTGACCTTAACGCCGTGACAAAGGACGGTTACGCTTACATCACCCGCACATGGAAAGACGGCGATACGCTTGCGCTCACCATGGATATGACCCCGCACGTTGTGTACGCCTCCGCAAAGATTGCGGCGGACAGCGGCAAGGTGTGTGTACAGCGCGGTGCGCTCGTCTACTGCGCAGAGGAAGTCGATAACGGCAAGGTGCTGCCGCTGTATGTCAAAGCCGGTGCAGAGCCAAAGGCGCTCGATTTCGAGCCCGAAACGCTCGGCGGCATTGTGCCCGTAGAGATCGCAGGCTGCGCACAGCAAGACATCGACACGCTGTATTCCACAAAGGCTCCGAAATTTGTGGAAAAGGAAATCCGCCTTATCCCGTATTACACATGGGCAAACCGCGGCGAAAACCAGATGCGCGTCTGGCTGCCGGTCAAATAAGAAACGCGTTTATATCGTCATAACAGAACAGAGAAAACCCGGTGCAGTCTGGATTCGGCTGCATCGGGTTTTGCTGTTTTGGAATTTTAGTCAATGGTATAAAATCAAGCTCAGTCAACAAACTTCATGCCGTGACCGTCCGTGTAGATTGTGCCCTGCAAAAGGCGCACGCCTTCTATGATGCCCCAAATTTCGGAGACGATGGCAAGCGTGCCGCAGCTGCAAACGGTGATGGCAAGCTGTGCAATGCCAAGGCCCGTTTTGCCGATGTAGAAGTTGTGCACGCCGAACACACCGAATAAAATGGCGAGCACACCGGCTGCAATGCGGCTTTTGGTGCCCTGCGGCGGGTCATACGGCTGTGCGTAGTTCTGCCCATACTGCGGCTGGCCGTTCGGGGCGTAGTAGGTTTGCTGCGGGTTGTTATAATTTGCACTATTGGCGTTCGCCTGGTACTGCTCCGTGTAGCGCGGGGGGCGGTAGTCGCCCGCGCCCTCCTGCGGGGTGGGCTGCTGCGGCTGTGCGGTGTAGGCCGCATAGGTGTACTGCGGCGGCGTTGGCACCTCCGTTTTCGGTGCTTCCGGGGCAGCTTCTTCGGCTTTCGGCATATCGCAGTACGGTTCGTCTTTTGCGGCGGCTTCTGCCTGCTCCGCAAGGCGCTCGGCTTCGGCAAAGCTCTGCTCTACGGGATTCGTCAAGGTCGGCTCCGGCTTTGCGGTCTCCGGGGTGGTGTTTTTTTCGTCTGTCATAAAGATCTCCTTTCTCAGTCCTTCAGCTTGATGCCGTTTGCATCCATTTTGATCTTGCCTTCTAAGATCTGCACGCCCTCAACAAGGCTCCAGACCCACACGGCAACTGTGGAAAGACCGCAGGTGAGAGGCGCGCCGAGCGTAGCGACCAAAATCTGGATCAGTCCGCGCTGTGTATTGCCAAGGTAAAAATTGTGCACGCCGAATGTGCCCATCAGCATGCCGAACAGTCCGGCTGCGATACGGCTTTTTTGCGGATAACCGGCGGGCGGATCTATGCCGGAAAGCGGTGCGCCGGTGTAGGGATTGTAATTTTGACCTTGCATATACGGTCTCCTCTCATCTTTGTTTTGTGATTTTATTGTAGCGAAAAATTTCTTTAGATGCAAGCGTTTTTACGCAATGTAAGAATGTCTTAAAATTTATGAAAGAGACGGAAAAATCATGCCGGAAACGGTGCGAAATCTTGAAAAAAAGCGCGGGCTGTTGTATACTGAAACAACATAAACACCGTAAAACGAATCGAAAGCGGAGAGGAGAATTCTGCAATGAGGATTAAAATTTCGGCGGACAGCACATGCGATCTGTCGCCGGAGCTTATCGAAACGTATAATATCGGCATTACGCCGCTGTACATTGAAAAGGGCGGGCAGAATTGTCGCGACGGCATGGACATCACGCCGCAGGAGATTTTCGACTACGTGCGCTCCGGCAAGGGCGTGTGCCGCACTGCTGCCGTGAACGTGGGCGATTACACGGCATTTTTCAAAAAATGCAGGGAAAATTACGACGCGGTGATCCATTTCAATATCAGCAGTGATTTTTCCAGTTGCTACCAGAACGCCTGCACCGCTGCGGCGGAGTTTGAAAACGTGTATGTGGTCGATTCCCGCAATCTTTCCACGGGCATCGCGCTGCTCGTTTTGGATGCCGCAGAGCGTGCGGAAAAGGGCGAGGACCCCAAAGAGATTGCCGCGCTCATGCGCGAAACGGCGGAAAAAGTAGAGGCGAGCTTCGTTATCGATACGCTTTTTTATCTGCAAAAGGGCGGCAGATGCTCTGCCTTGGCGGCGCTCGGCGCGAATTTATTGAAGCTAAAGCCATGCATTGAAGTGAAGGACGGCAAAATGGGCGTGGGCAAAAAGTACCGCGGCAAGATCGACAATTGCATTGCACAGTATGTGCGCGAGCGTTTGCAGGGCAGAGACGATTTGAGACGAAATCGCATTTTCATCACGCACTCGGGCTGTGCGCCGGAGATTGTGGAGAATGTGAAAGCGATCATCAAGGAATGCGGCGGCTTCGACGAGGTGTTGGAGACCTATGCCGGCTGCACGGTCTCGAGTCACTGCGGCCCGAACACGCTGGGTGTTTTGTTTGTGAGAAAGTAACAGCGCTTTCAAGCTTTCTCGAAGAAAACTTGAAGAAAGACTTTATTCGTAAATTGAGAGGAAAGAACAATGGAGAACAAAGAGAGAATTCGCTCGCTTGCGGAAAACGTGTGGGCGTACATTGCGGCGTTTTTGCGGTGGGGCGTTTTAGGCTTGCTTGTCGGCGGGCTTGGCGGCTTCGTCGGCGCGCTGTTTTCAAAATCCGTTGCGTGGGCAACGGCCATGCGCGGCGCTAACCCATGGCTTTTATATTTGCTGCCCGTCGGCGGTTTGGCCATTGTGGGCGTTTATAAACTTTGCCGCGTTTCCGGCGTGGGCACGAACGAGGTGTTCGAGGGTGTACGCAGCAATAAAGGTGTTTCCATTTTGCTTGCGCCGGCCATTTTCCTCGGCACAACGATTACACACCTGCTCGGCGGCTCCGCGGGCCGCGAGGGCGCGGCGCTCCAAATCGGCGGAAGCGTGGCGACGTTCTTCGGCAAGCTGTTCCGTTTAAATGAGGAAGACCGCCACATTCTCACCATGTGCGGCATGAGCGCCGTGTTCGCGGCGGTATTCGGCACGCCGATGGCGGCATGTGTCTTCGCGATAGAGGTCGTCAGCGTCGGCCGCTTCTGCACCTCGGCGCTGTTCCCGTGCATCGTGTCCTCTGCGTCTGCCTATGCACTGGCGCTGGTTATGGGCGTTGCCCCGGAGCATTTTCTCGTCGAAAATGTCCCGGCATTTGACATTTCCACAATGTGGCGTGTGCTCGTCATCGCCATTTTGTGTGCGGTTGCCAGTATGCTGTTCTGCTGGGCGATGCACAGCGGCGCAAAGCTCTTCAAAAAGCTTTTTAAAAACGAATTTCTCCGCGCGGCGGTCGGCGGCATTGTGGTGATTTTGCTCACATTGCTTGTCGGTACGCGCGCGTATAACGGCGGCGGTATGGACGTCATCGAGCGCATTTTTGAAGAGGGCGTCGTGCGTCCCGAGGCATTCCTGCTCAAGATGATCTTTACCTCCATCACGATCGGCGCAGGCTTTAAAGGCGGCGAGATCGTGCCCACGCTGTTCATCGGTGCCACGCTCGGCGGTACGCTGGCGCTGCTTGTCGGTCTGAGTCCCGCGTTCGGTGCGGCCATTGGCATAGCGGCGCTGTTCTGCGGTGTGACGAACTGCCCCATTGCGACAATTCTGCTCAGCGTAGAGCTCTTCGGCGGCGAAAGCGCACTGTTCTGCATGATCGCGGCGCTTGTAAGCTTCCTGTTTTCGGGCTATTTCAGCCTTTATTCCGGACAGCAGCTTATTTATTCGAAATTGAGCGAGAAAGAGATCAACGTGCACGGACACTAAGCCGAGAACACAGGCAAAATCTTGACAAAACGCACTTGGCGTGGTAGAGTAATTATGCGGAAAACGCAAAAAATAATAAACGGGGTGCTCGTATACGGGCTGAGAGGAGGGTGTGACCCTCGACCCGAATAACCTGATTTGGATAATGCCAACGTAGGGAACGGAAATATCCGGGTATGTGTCATTATCACATGCCCTTTTCTTTTGTTCCGAAACACGCATTAGGAAAGGAACAGAAAATGGAATACACAACGCAGATGGATGCCGCCCGCAAGGGCATTTTTACGCCGGAAATGGCGAAAGTCGCCGAAAAAGAGCACTTGGAGCCGAAAAAACTCATGGCGCTCATGGCGGAGGGCAAGGTCATCATCCCGTGCAATAAGGTGCATACCTGCATAGAGCCGAACGGTCTCGGCTCCATGCTGAAGACGAAGATCAACGTCAATCTCGGCACGTCCCGCGACCTCACCGACCTTAACATGGAGCTTGAAAAAGTAAATCATGCGGTCGAAATGGGCGCGGAGGCCATTATGGACCTCAGCTCCTTCGGCGATACGCAGAAGTTCCGCCGCAAGCTGACGCACGAGTGTCCGGCGATGATCGGCACCGTGCCGATCTATGACGCGGTCGTTTACTACCACAAGGCGCTCGGCAAAATCACTGCGCGCGAGTGGATTGACATTGTGCGCATGCATGCGGAGGACGGCGTAGACTTCATGACCATCCACTGCGGCATCAATAAAGAGACGGCGAAGAAGTTTAAACGCAACCGCCGTTTGATGAACATCGTTTCCCGCGGCGGCTCCATCATTTTTGCATGGATGGAAATGACCGGCGAGGAGAACCCGTTCTTCCAGTATTTTGACGAAATTCTCGACATTTGCCGTGAATATGACGTGACGCTCAGCCTCGGCGATGCATGCCGCCCCGGCTGCCTGCAGGACGCGACCGACGCTTCGCAGATTGAAGAGCTCATCACGCTCGGCGAGCTGACCAAGCGCGCGTGGGAAAAAGACGTGCAGATCATGATCGAGGGCCCCGGCCATATGCCGCTCAATCAGATCGCGGCGAACATGGAGATTCAGAAAACGCTGTGCCACGGCGCACCGTTCTATGTGCCCGGCCCGATCGTCACGGATATCGCCCCGGGCTATGACCATATTACCTCCGCCATCGGCGGCACGGTGGCAGCCATGAACGGCGCATCGTTCCTGTGTTACGTCACACCCGCAGAGCACCTGCGCCTGCCGGACGTGGACGATGTGAAGGAGGGCATCATCGCGGCACGCATTGCAGCGCATGCGGCTGACATCGCAAAGGGTGTTCCGCACGCGATGGATTGGGACAACGAAATGGCAGTTGCCAGAAAGAAGCTTGACTGGAACGCGATGTTTGACCTCGCAATCGACCCCGAAAAAGCGCGCCGCTACCGCGAATCCTCTCGCCCGGAGAAGGAAGACACGTGCAGCATGTGCGGCAACTTCTGCGCGGTGAAGAACATGAACCGCATCTTAGACGGCGAGATCGTCTCCATCTTCGATGAATAATTTGAGATCATAAGACTCCTATGTGATTTGAATAGAGAACGGCACAGCCTTGGGCTTCCTCCCGGGCTGTGCCGTTCTCGTTTATATGGGAATAGCCACCCCGGTTTTGCCGGGGTGGCTATCAGGCTTTACGGATTCGTCAAAATCTGTGCCAAGTCCGAATCCTTGCCTAAGATAATGGTCTTCTCGTCGCCGTTTAAGGTGCTCTTTAAGGCTTCAAGCGCCTGCGTGAATTTGTAGAACTCCTGCTTATCCTCGGTATTGTACGTTTTGCCGAGCAGTCGCATGTATTCGGCTTCGCCCTCGGCCTGCAATTTTGCGGCTTCGGCCTCCGCGTTCGAGACAATGATGTTCACCTGCTTATCGACATCATTGCGGATGAGCGATGCTTCGTAGTTGCCGTCTGCGGTGTATTTTTCCGCAATCTGCTGGCGTTCGGAGATCATGCGGGCATAAACGGCGCTTTCGTTTGCCTCCGGCAGGTCAAAGCGCTTAATTTTCACGTCCTCGACCTTGATGCCGTAGTTTGCGGCAAGCGTATCGACGCTTATGGTAATGCCCTCGTAAATGTCGTTTCGCGCTGCGCCGTCGTCCATATTGATGATGTTTGACTGCGAAAGCGTGCCCATTACGGTTTTGAGGGCGTTGTAGGTCAGCGCGTTTAAGCGTTCCTCAGCAACGCTCGTGTTGCCGAGCGATTGGTAAAATTTCAGCGGATCGGAGACGCTCCACAGCACGTAGCAGTCCACGGTCATGTTCTGCTTGTCGGCGGTCAGCACTTCGCTCGGCGGAATATCATACAGCATGGTGGCTTTCGGGAAGGACTTCACGCTGTCCAAAAACGGCACTTTAAAGTGCAGGCCCGGCTCATCGGTCGTCGAGATGATTTTAGAGAGCCGCACGGTGCAGCCGTATTCGTTTTCCTCCACGGTGTACACGGAATTAAAGAGGCACACAGCCGCCAGTATAAGCACGGCCAAGAGGATCACGGTTTTCTTTTTCATCGGTCATTCTTCTCCTTTTTCGGGGGCGGTCGTAGTCACATCGCCCTGTGTGAAGCTTTCAAGCGGCAGCACCTTCTGCACGCCGTTTTCGCCGGAGGTATCGATATACACCTTCACGTCCGGCAGGGCTTCGGAAATGGCTTCATAGTACATTCTGGAGCGCGTGATGCCCGGGTTCTGGCTGTACTCCTTGTACATGGCCTCGAACATCGCGACCTGCTCCGTCGCTTCGTTGATGCGCTTCTGCTTCAAATATTCGGCGTTGCGCAGCAGCTCGTCGGCTTTGGCTTCCGCCTGCGGGAGCTGTGCGTTCTGGTAGGCGCGCGCCTCATTGCGCACGGTCTCTGCCTGCTGCTTTGCGGTCTCCACGGCCTTAAACGCTTCCGTGACCTCATCGGTCGGTGGGTCGGAGTCCTGAATTTTTACGTCTACAAGCGTCAAACCGATGTCGTATTCCTGCAAAATTTCGGATACAAGCTCTTTGACACGCATCTGGATGGATTCCTTGCCGGTCGTCAAAACGGCGTCCACGGCTTCGGAGCCGACCACGTTGCGCACCTGACTTTGCAGCAGGTTGCGCAGAATCGTTTCCGGGTCATACGAGCCGTAGAGGTACTTTTCCGGGTCGCTGACCTTGTACTCCACGAAGAACTCCACGTCGACGATGTTGTAGTCGCCGGTGATCATTTTCGTTTCGCTTTCGATGATGTCAAAGTTATCGGCGGAACCGACGCTGCGGTAGCCAAGCTCGATCTTCTGGTAGACATTCACGTTGACCTTTTCCACTTTCTGAATGCCGAACGGCAGCTTAAAGTGGAAGCCGGCATCCGTAATGTCCGTCACCTTGCCGAACGTGGTCACAACGGCCTGTTCCTTGTCGTTCACGGTGTACCAAGAGCTTGCCACAACGGCGAGCAGTACGAGGACGATCACGACGATGAGCACGATTTTCGGCAGCTTCTTTAAAAAGTCTCCGCTCGGCTTTTTTGGCGTTGGGATGGGAATCTCGGTGCCCTTGAATTCCTCAAACATAAATTTCTCCTTTTTCAAAATCTGTGCTCACTTAGAGCGCGTTCATCATGCTCTGCGCTTTGGTTTGCAGCTGCGCGGCGCGCCACGCGGTGATCATAATGCGCAAAGCCTGTTCAATCCGTTCCTTCGCGCCGGGGATCGACTCTTTGTAGTCCTTAAGGCCGTCCGCGATCAAACGGTTCATTTCGCTTTCCGAGGTCAAGCCGTGTTTCTGCACGCTGCCCGCCACCAGCACGAACGCGCCGTACAGCTCCGTATCGTCGATGGTGTCGTCGCCTTCATCGTCCAGCGCACCGTTGATGTAGCTTAAAAGCTTGCAGATCTGCTCGATGGAAAGCGTGCTTTTCAACGCGTTGATCATCAAGATGCGGCTCAACTGGCGGCGCGTGTACTTGCGCTGCTTCGGCGGCGCCAAAAAGCCGCGCCGCACCCAGTTTTGAATGATGTACGGCTCCAGCCCCGTGACCTGCGTCACCTGCGAAAGCACCAGCCCGCCGGCTAAAAACAGGGAAGAAAAAACTTCCTCCGCCGCCTGCGGCCGGTCTGCGTCAACGGAAAGCACCGTTCCGGGAAGTGTCCACTCCACTTTGTTCATCTCCTTCTATGTGATGATGAGAGTATACAACATAATCGTATGATTGTCAATAGAGATTTAAAGATTTTTTCATAAAATCGTAAAATCCTTTGCACATGGGCAAATTTGTCATTTTTGCCCGTCTGCCGCGGACAGAAACGGGCATTGACAAGGCTACTAAAACCCGATATACTGGGGAAAAGAGCAAAAATGAGGTGGAGAAATGGTACAATGCTATGAATGCGGCACCGTGTACCCGGAAACAATGCGCTGCTGCCCAAACTGCGGCAGTGAAGCGAAAATACAGCTTGCGCCGAACTCAGAGTTTGAAGAACCGAAAAAGCCGTATGTGCAGCCCTACCGGCCGTATGGGATGCCGATGAATAACCGCATGAACGGCTACGCGGTCGCGGGCTTTGTGCTTTCGTGTGTCGCGCTTGTGCTGATGTGTGTATTCCCGCCGCTGTCAATCCTCGGCATCGTGTTCTCTACATTGGGGCTTTCACAGATTAAGAAGAGCTTTCAGCGGGGCAAAGGCCTCGCCGTCGCCGGGCTTACCATCGGCATGATAACGACCGTGTTCAGCATCTTTTTGTACGCCATGGTATTTATTGAGTCGTTGTGGTAAGAAGATTCTGCCGACGGGCGAACGAATAAAGTCTTTAGTCAAGTTTTCTTCAGAAAACTTGCGGAATCCAAGGGCATAGCCCTTGGTCGAGCTCCGCAGAGCTCGAAATACCTTTTGCCTAACCAAAGACTAGGAAAGTAAATTTGAACGTCCGGGGGACGTTCAAATTGTAGGAAACCCAGTCGTATGGGTTTCCTGAACGACTTGCGTGGCAAGTCGTTAGAAAAGTGCAGAGGCACAGCAAAAACAAAAAGGCGGAAGCAGACCGAAAAAGCCTGCTTCCGCCTTACTTATTCTCTTTAAAAAGTGCCGTAAAATGCAAAACGACTGCCCGAAAGCAGTCGTCTAATGCATTGCGATGTTGGGAAAATTACGCGCCAGCGTTCAGCTTCTTATCGAGAGCGGACTTCTTTCTGGCAGCCGTATTCTTGTGCAGAATACCCTTTGCAGCAGCCTGGTCGATTCTCTTAACAGCGACCTTGACAGCCTCAGCCTTGTCAGCAGCATTGGACTCGATAGCAACGTTAGCCTTCTTGATCTCTGTCTTGAGCTGAGAGTTGATCATCTTGTTCTGCAGGGTCTTTGCGGCAGCGACCTTAACGCGCTTCTTAGCGGATTTGATGTTGGGCACAGTAGACACCTCCTCGATCGTAGGATTATAGTACGGCGAAACCGCCTGAACCGTATTGGTGGGCATAGATTCGCCTTGAACTCCAATAACGCAGACATAATCATACCACATAGCCCCCGAAAATGCAAGAGCTTTTTTGCCTTTTTTCGTAAAACGGCAGATAAAAAGCGCGGTTTACCGTTAGAAGGGCCGTAAAGTACTTCCGTATGATAAAAATCTGTTTTAAATGCAATGTAAAAAGTCCCGTAAGCCGAGATTTTCTTATAGACATTTTTTTAACGATATCGTATAATAAAAGCGAAAAACGCAGGAAAGCGGCGCAGACGGCAGCCGCTTTATAAAAAGGCGGCAGAGCCGCAAATTTACGGAGGAGGCGCTTATTTTGTCCAAGTTTTTTACAAGCCGAAAGATTTTTGACAATGTTACGCAGATCGGCGGCCTGGGCGGCGAGCTTTGCTATTTGATCGAAGGCAGTGAAAAAGCGCTGCTTATCGATGGTCTTACAGGCGTAGGCAGTTTGAAAGCGTTTGTACGCGAATGTACCGATTTGCCCGTTACGCTTGTGCTGACGCACGGACATGTGGATCACGCCGGCGCATCGTTTGAGTACGGGGAATGCTATGTGAACCCGGCGGACGTTGCGCTTTTGTACGAGCACGGCGACATCGACAAGCGCTACGGATTTGTGATGGGCGGCGGCAAGCCGGAGGGGGCGTTTGTGCCCAAAAAGGAAGACGTTGTGCCGCCGTGCGCAGTGAAGACGCTGCCTGTTCAAGACGGCGACGTATTCGACCTCGGCGGCGTGCAGATTGAGGCCATTGCCGTGCCGGGTCATACCGTGGGAACCATGGTCTATCTGGACCGTGCCCGCCGCGTTCTGTATTCCGGCGACGCCTGCAACGCGAACACACTGCTCGGTTTGCCGTGCTCCACAACGGTCGAGACGTATGCGAAAAGCCTCGACCACCTTGCGACATATCTTAAGGGCATCGACAAGTTTTACGGCGGTCACGGTCTGCAGGCTGTTCCGGCGTACATCGTAGACGAAGCGCTGATACTGTGCGAGGAGATTTTAAGCGATGACGACGACCGGTTCGAAACGGAGTTCCTCGGGCGCAAATTTCTCTATGCCCGCAAGTTTGACGGCATGTTCCACCGCGAGGACGGCGGCATCGCGAACATTGCCTACGTCAGGGAAAAGGTCTACAATAAATAAAAAGCGCCACAAAGACATGCGCGTTTTGCCATACGACTGCGGTGTCCGTGCATGTTGTTCACTTTTTCGCACGGGCTTGACACAGCTTTGACAAAATCCCCAAAAGCCCGCAGAATGCGCCCAAAACGCCGAAAATTACTTGATTTATTCCCCTGAATATACTATAATCAAAGCGATAATCCAAAATTCTGCGACTATACTGAAAAAAGGATGGTTTGAACTATGAATAAAATTACTATTATCGGCAGCGGCAGCGTCGGCTCCACGATCGCTTACACCCTCACCGTGCAGGGCATTGCTTCCGAGATTGTCATGATCGATATCAACGAGGAAAAGGCAAAGGGCGAGGCTCTGGACATCCGTCAGGGCGTTCCGTTCTGCACGCCATGTTCCATTTACGCGGGCAGCTATGAAGATGCAAAGGATTCCGACATCGTTATCATCACGTCCGGCATTGCCCGTAAGCCCGGCCAGACCAGACTGGACCTCGCACAGACGAACGTCAACATCATCAAGAGCATCACGCCGAACATCACGAAGTACGCACCGGATGCAATCTATCTGTTCGTCAGCAACCCGGTTGATATCCTCACCTATACGTTCTGCAAGTGCTCCGGCATTCCGGAGTCCCGCATCATCGGTTCCGGTACCATCCTCGATACCGCCCGTCTGCGTGCACGTCTCTCCGAGTACTACCAGATTAACCAGCAGAACGTACACGCTTACGTTCTGGGCGAGCATGGCGACAGCTCCTTCGTGCCGTGGTCCGTTGCGAACATCTCCAACATTCCGGCAAACGCATACCAGAAGGCTATGGAAAACACCGACGGCATGTTGATTCCGCCGCTCAACTATGCGGACGTTGAGGATTACATGCGCAAGTCCGGCGGCAACGTCATCAAGCGCAAGGGCGCAACGTTCTATGCGGTTTCCATTTCCGTCTGCCATATCGTAAAGTGCATCCTCTCCGGCATCGATACCAACATGACGGTTTCTACCATGCTGAACGGCGAATACGGTATCAGCGATGTCTGCCTGAGCCTGCTCACCACCGTCGGCCACAAGGGTGTTGTGAATAAGCTCAATCTGCCGCTGACCGAGAGCGAGCATGCCGCGCTTGTACATAGCTCTGAGTGCCTCAAGGAGATCATCAAGAAGGTTCAGATCTAAGTTAAGTTTATCCGTAACAAAGCCCCGGAGCACCTGCCCCGGGGCTTTTCAGTGAAGGCGAGAGGAATATCATGGAAGAAGCATATAAAAAGGTTTCGTTTCAGGAAGCAAAGCATATCATCGATACCGAGCCGAACTGCGTGATCTTGGACGTGCGCGATGAAGACGAATACATCACGGGCCACGCCGAAAACGCCGTGCTTTTCCCGGTGGATACCATTGATGAAGACACCGCGGAGGAAAAGATCCCCACGCTCGATACGCCGATTCTTGTTTACTGCAAGAGCGGCCGCCGCAGCTTTATGGCGGCGATGAAGCTCGAATCCTACGGCTATACGCATATTTACGACATCGGCAGCTTGGTCGATTGGCCGTACGGCTTGGAATATTAAGCCCTGATTTCCACAGAAAAGTAAAAAACGGTTGAAAAGTGTGCGTTCGCGGCAGGTCAATTTCCTGCACAGCGGATACACACTTCGTTTTTAAGCGGCTTTCCGGCAAAGAAATCATCGAGGTTCTGCACCGTCACTTCCGCAATATTATACAATGCCTCTTCGGTCAAAAACGCCTGGTGCGCCGTTAAGATGACGTTCGGGCGGGAGATGAGCAGCGCCAAAGTGTCGTCCTGTACGGCGGTGTCGGAATGGTCTTCAAAGAAAAACTTCACCTCCTCCTCGTAAACGTCCAGTCCCGCGCCGCGCAAGGTGCCGTTATTCAATGCGTCCAAAAGCGCTTCGCTGTCAATAAGCGCGCCGCGCGAGGTGTTTAATAAAAACACGCCTTTTTTCATTTTGTCAAACGCTTCGCGGTCGAGCATGTGGTAGGATTCTTCACTGAGCGGGCAGTGCAGGGAGATGACGTCGCTTTCGCGCAGGAGTGTATCGAGCGAAACGTACTCAAAGTCCGGCGCAGGATACTTGTCATACGCCAAAACGCGCATGCCAAAGCCGCGGCAGATTTCCGCAAATGCGCGGCCGATGCGCCCCGTGCCGATGATACCGACGGTCTTTTTGTAGAGGTCTATGCCCGTCAGGCCCACAATACTGAAGTTGAAATCGCGCGTGCGGATGTAGGCGCGGTGCAAACGGCGATTTAACGTCAATAAAAGCCCCATGGTGTGCTCCGCAACGGCGTGTGGGGAATAGGCGGGCACGCGTACCACGCGCAGCTTGCCCGCTGCCGCCTGCATATCCACATTGCTGAAGCCCGCGCAGCGCAGTGCCAAAAGCTGCACGCCGCAGCGGTGCATGCGGTCAATGGCGGCCGCGTCCACGCGGTCGTTCACAAAGGCGCACACGGCGTCAAAGCCGTCTGTCAGCGTCGCCGTGTGGCGGTTCAGCTTTTCTTCAAAGTACGCGATTTCATAGTGCTTCGCCAGAATGTCGAACCACGTGCGGTCATACGGTTTTGTATCAAAAAATGCGATTTTTTTCATGCTGCACTCTCCTTTTGTTTTAACGTTGCACAGTTATTCTGCGCGTTATAATTTGGGTTATTCCGCACAGAATAACCCAAAGAAAACGTATAAAACGAAAGGCGTGGATTTTCACATGGAATATGTAAGGGCGTTTGCGGTCGGCGGGGCAATCTGTGTGGTCGGTCAGCTTTTGATCGATCTGACAAAGCTCACCCCGGCCAGAATCATGGTGGCCTACGTCACGGGCGGTGTGCTCTTGGGTGCGCTCGGGTGGTATACACCGCTCGTGAATTTCGCGGGCTGCGGCGCCACCGTGCCGCTGAGCGGCTTCGGATATCTTTTAAGCGAGGGTGTAAAAGCCGCCGTAAAAGAAAAAGGCATTCTCGGCGTGTTCACGGGCGGCATCACCGCCGGTGCCGCCGGCATTGCCGCAGCCGTCTTCTTCAGCTGCCTGATGGCCGCCATCGCAAAGCCGAAAGAAAAACCGTAAAAAACAAGCGCCGCAGAGAACGGAAACTCTGCGGCGCTTGCTCATGGTTCGAAAAAGGAATTTTGTCTGACAGCACGCATCCCTTTTTCATCCTTTTCGTCCACTCGGCTTCTTTGAAGCCGACGAGGACAAACTTATCTTTTGCGCTCCTGATCCATTTTACTTTGCCTTAAACACACGGTTTAAGAGGTAAATGCTCAAAATGATTGCGGCAATGACAAGGAAAACGCCGGTCATGCCTTTTGCCATATACTGTAAGCTGTCTAAAAATGCGGGAACATTGAACATACGTTATCCTCCTCAATGGATCATGTTTAAGATGATGCCGCCTGCGATGACAGACGCGATCTGACCGGAGACGTTGGCGCCTACGGCGTGCATCAAAAGGAAGTTCTGCGGGTCTTCCTGCTGTCCCATTTTCTGGATAATGCGTGCGGACATCGGAAACGCCGAAATGCCCGCCGCGCCGATCATGGGGTTGACTTTATTCTTGACAAACAGGTTCATGATTTTCGCAAACAGTACACCGCCTACGGTGTCAAATACGAATGCAATGAGACCCAGTCCTAAAATAAGCAGCGTGTCCACGCGCAAAAATTCCGCCGCCGTCATATGCGCGGTGATCGTGATGCCGAGAACCAAGGTGATCAAGTTAGACAGCACGTTCTGCGCGGCATCCGAAAGGCTGTTTAACACGCCGCACTCACGCAGCAGATTGCCGAACATCAAAAAGCCGATAAGCGCCGCCGAGCGATTGGACACAATGCCGACGACAGTCGTGATGAGGACAGGAAACAGAATTTTGGTTGTTTTTGAGACAGAGCCGGGCGTGTACGCCATACGGATGCGCCGCTCGGTTTTGGTCGTTAGCAGGCGGATGACCGGCGGCTGCACAATGGGCACAAGCGCCATATACGAGTATGCCGCCACGGTGATGGCGCCGATATACTGCGAATTTAAGACGTTCGCGACAAAAATGGAGGTCGGGCCGTCCGCCGCGCCGATGATCGCGATGGAGGCGGCATCGTGCAGGCCAAAGTTAAACAGCCGCGCCATACTCAGCGTGAAGAAAATGCCGAACTGGGCCGCCGCGCCGAATAAAAAGAGCTTCGGGTTTGAGAGCAGAGGCTCAAAGTCAATCATCGCGCCGATGCCGATGAAGAGGAGCAGCGGGAAAAGCTCATTTGCAATGCCGCTGTCAAATAATAACGTCAGTACGCCCACTTCTTCGCCCTGCGTCACCGCGCCGGAAAGCGGCAGATTGACAAGGATTGTACCGAAGCCGATGGGCAAAAGCAGCGCAGGTTCCATTTTTTTCGCGATGGCAAGGTAGATGAGCACGCCGCCTATGCACCACATTACCGCGTGCTGCCACGTCACATTGCCCACGTTCGCGAAAAGCTCGCTTAAAAAGTTCATTTTCATACCTTCCTCTCGGATGTTTTTGCCGCCTTTGCAAAATCCTTGTCTCCGAAAGAAAATAAAAAAGAGACTTCTATCCTGCCGCAGCATGATAAAAGTCTCGCAGATTACAACGTATACGGACGGGGAAACCGTCGTGTTGACGCATACATTACAGATATTTCCTGTTTGCTACTCCCTTTTATACCCATATTTTACGGGAGCGCGGCGCATTTGTCAAGCGAAAGTTTACGGCAGACGGTAGCCCGCTGCAAGGTACAGCGCGTACCAGTCTTCGCGCGCGAGCGTAATGTCAAGCGCGGCGGCGCAGTCGCGCAAGCGCTTTGGATTGATGGTACCCGTGACGGCCTGCATTTTTGCAGGGTGACGCAGAATCCACGCAAGCGCTATGGCGGTGTTTGTCACGTTGTATTTTTCCGCCAGCTCGTCGAGTTTTGCGTTTAGCTTCGGGTATTTTTCGCTGCCGATGAAAACACCCTCGAAGAAGCCGTACTGGAACGGCGACCACGTCTGAATGGTGATGTTGTGCAGGCGGCAGTAGTTCAACACGCCGTTATCGAGCACCGGGTTTAAGCCGTCGCAGATGTTTGTGTTCATCGGCTGCGCGATCATCGTGGCATTCGTCAGGCTCATTTGCAACTGGTTTGCGCAGATCGGTTGATGCAAAGCGCTCTGCAAAAGTTCCATCGTGTATGGGTCTTCGTTGGAGACGCCGAAGTGGCGCACCTTGCCGCTCTTTTCGAGTTCGTCAAAGGCTTCCGCTACTTCTTCCGGCTCCATTAAAGCGTCCGGACGGTGCAGAAGCAAAACGTCAAGATAATCCGTGCCAAGGCGCTTTAAGCTGCCGTCTACGGCAGACAAAATGTGTTCCTTTGAAAAATCGTACATTTTGCCGGGCACAATGGCGCATTTCGACTGAATGATAAGATCTTCGCGGCGAACGCCCGCGTCCTTTATCATCTCGCCGAACACACGCTCGCATGCACCGCCGCCGTAAATATCGGCGTGGTCGAAAAAGTTGAGCCCAAGCTCCAACGCGGTGTGCAGAAATGCATCTGCCTGTTTGCGCTCTGCGCCCGCAAGACGCATGCAGCCGAGGGCTATAGTCGGCACCAAAAGCCCGCTTTTGCCAAGTTTGATTTTTTCCATACAACAAGCCTCCCAAATGAAGTCTATTTGACTTCATTATAGAAAAACTTATGCGCGTTTGCAAGTGTTTTCCTTGCTTTTTCCGCGTGCGCGGGCTACAATGAGAAAAAGACTTTGGAGGGGTTGCCATGCGGTTTGGTGTGTGTGTGCCGATCGAGCAGGCGGAATTTATCGCAAAGCTCGGGTTTGATTATCTTGAGGTCAGCGCTGTGGGACTTGCAGAGATGACAGAGGCGCAGTTTGCGGATTTTCTGCAAAAAAATGAAGCCGCACCCATTCACGCGGAGGCGGCAAACTGTATGTTTCCGGGCAGTATTAAGCTGACGGGTGACAATGTCAATTTTGAAGCGATCCAAACATACGTCAATCACGCCATAGGGCGATTGGCGCAGGCGGGCATAAAAATCGGGGTATTCGGCAGCGGCGGCAGCCGCCGTGTACCGGAAAATTTCCCGCGCGAAAAAGCGTGGGAGCAACTAAAAACTGTCGCAAAAATCTTAGGTGACGCCGGTGAAAAGTACGGTGTCACCATCGCGCTGGAGCCGCTGCGGCACGAGGAAACAAATATTTTCACAATGCAGCCGGAAGCTTTGAAGTTTGTCAAAGAGGTCAACCACCCGCACTTTAAGCTGCTGTGCGACTACTATCACCTCATAAGCGAAAACGGCACGCCGGAAATGGTAGAGCAGTGCGGCGATATCCTTGTGCACACGCACATCGCAAACCCCGTCGGCCGCGTACCCATGACACCGCAGGATACCGCGGATTACAAAGCCTTTTTCCACGCGCTGCACTTTATCGGCTACAACGCCCGCATGAGCCTCGAGTGCTCCGTAAAGAACCCCGAAACCCAGTTGCCCGTTGTGCTTGAGGTTTTGCATAGGTGTGACAATGAATAATGATTCGTTTTTGAATGTGCGTGCGTAAAAAACAAGCGCCGCGGAGAAATGAAACTCCGCGGCGCTTATTTTTACATCAGTTTGGTCGTTACTGGATGGAACCTTCAAGATACGCTTCCAGCTCGGCATTTTCTTTCTTTTCCTTGAAATAGTTCAGCACGGCAAAAGCGGCGGTAACAACGGCAACGGCAGCGGTGATGCAGCCGATAATGGTGAGCACCTTGTTCAAACACTTCATGATAAACCATCCTTTCCGGTTCGCCAACATTCTGAAAGAGACCGTACACTGTCTCACTTTGGGCGATTTTGATTACCTTTATCATACCCAAGTTTCGGTGAAAAGTCAAACGTTTTTGTGCCCTGTCATACAAAGTTTACATATATCATAGACAGTATAATCTCAAACTCGATGTTACTTTGTGCGACGATAGTATTCTTGGTCAACGAGTTCACGAACATCTTTTTCGTGAGCCAATCATATCCCTTTTCCTTTTGTTCCATACATAATCTGTCCGCATACTCATAACGACTTTTTTGTGTGCGCAGTTCAGTTAGATTAGGGGTATCATGGATAATGAATTTCAACTCGTTTAGGATTTTATCTCGAAGCTCTTTAGCGATTCGATCATTTTCAACTTGAGCTTCTATTTGGCGCCTTGAAAGTTGTTCGTGTATCAATTTTGTGTATCTGTATAATATCTCTCTTTCTGTAGGAATATACTGATCCGTAAAATTATCTTCAAAATCCTCATTGTCTGTTATATCGTAGATAGAGGTATATACTCTGCAACCGTTATTTATAGCCCAAGCTTCTATTGATATAACAGTCTCATCTAAATTTTCATCGTCAGTATTATTAGAGTCGGTTGTACGGACACGTGAAAGCATTGAGTTGTATTCTTGTTCAAATTGATTTATTACATTTTCTAGTACTGTATTGAAAAATTGAGAATTAAGATTAGGGTATAGATGACTAAAAAAAACGCTTTTCTGGTTGACTTGATCGTCGAAGTAATCGGTCAATTTTTGTTTGACCTCGTTAAAATCGAATAACTCAGTTTCTCCATAATCCTCATACTCAAAATTAAGAAAAACGGAATTTATGTGATTATCAAGACAATATTTTATCATATCCCGAGAGCCGCCTAATAAATAGATATCGAAATCGTCTGGGAAAATACGTCCGTGAAAAACAGATATTCCATTAGAAATACAGTTTTCTGTAAAGATAGTTTCCGCTTGATTCATAGCTTCTTGTTCTTTTCCCATAAAAAAATTCCTTTCTCAAAAATATTTTTATTTAATAATATTATAGGTGAATTAACTTGGATTGTCAATATTTAAGTCAGTTCACTTGATTTTAAGAAATACGGTTTCTGCGCCGGATTTGTTGACAATCCGTTTAAAAAAACTTACAATATTACTTTAGAGTATTTCAGCAGGAAACACCCAAAATGCGGCACGGAGGCCGCATACCTTACCTGTATCATTTTTCGAAGAGGAGAACGCACAGCACTGCCGTGCAAAGAAGTTATGGAAGAAAAGAATATGAAAAAGGCCACCATACGGGACGTGGCAAAGGCTGCCGGGGTTTCGCAGTCCACGGTGTCCCGTGTGCTCAACAACAATGGCTATGTGGGCGAAGATGCCCGCCGCCGCGTGGAAGAAGCCATGGAAGCGCTGCATTATTCGCCCAGCGCTATTGCGGTGTGTCTTTCCAAAAGCCGTTCGCGCATGATCGGCGTGATCGTGCCGCAGATCTTTGCACCGTTTTTCAGCCAGATGTATTACATTGCAGACCGCATTATGGAGCGGTACGGTTACCGTCTTCTGCTGTGTAATTCCGACGAAAGCTTAAAGCGCGAAAAAGAGCTCATTGACGATCTGCTTTCGTATAAGATCGCCGCGCTGCTCATCGTGCCCGTGGACGGCGACGAGGGTAGCAACAAGGCGTATCTCGACCACATCCGCAGCACAGGCACGCCCGTTGTGTGCGTAGACCGTGAGATTGAAGGAATCCACTGCGACGGCGTGTATATCGATAACTATACCGCTTGTTATGAGGTTACAAAAGACGTGCTCGCGCGCGGCTACCGCAACATTGCATATATGGCAGATCCGCCCATATACAGACCGGGTTGCGACCGTCTGCGCGGCTTCCGTGACGCCTGCAAGGAGTTCGGCGTTACGGTGCCGCAGGAAAATATTTTTCTTGCACCGATTGAAGATACGAAACCGCTGAATGCGTTTTTGCACGACATAGCCCGTCGGGATATCCCGCCGAAGGCGATCATCAACTTTGTGCGCGGCTGGGATTATACCATGCTGCAAGCGCTGCATTCTGCAGGACTGCGCGTGCCGGAGGACGTGTACCTGACCGGCCTTGACGATGACAACACGCTGCCGAATTTCGGCTACTCCATGCAGTATCTGCCGTCTACGATCGATTTTTCCGAGGCAGCCGCTAAGCTCTTGATTGAGCGCGTGGAAGCGGGGAATGCGCTGCCGGAACCGGAGCGCCGCATCTTCACCACGCACATGAAGCCTGTATTTGAAAGAAAAGTCACGCTGCCAAAGCCCGATGCAGCGCCGACTGAAACCGATGAGAAAGAGAAGTAAAGTACATAAAAGCAAAATGAAATTTATCAAACCGAATTTTTACGACGCGTTTCACTGCACGGCCGCCGCATGTTCCGATACCTGCTGCGCCGGCTGGGAAATCGACGTTGATCCCGATACCGTTGAATATTACGAAAATTTAGAAGGAGAGCTCGGCGACCGCCTGCGCGAAGAGCTGTGCGACCTGCCGGACGGCACGGTGTGCTTCCGCCTCGGCGAAAACGAGCGTTGCCCGTTCCTCGATGACGACAACCTCTGCGAGCTTATCTTAAAGCTTGGCGATGATGCTTTGTGCGAGATTTGCCGCGAACACCCACGCTTTTATGAGGAGCTCGGCGGCCGCGTGGAAATGGGCGTGGGCCTTTGTTGTGAAGAGGCGTGCAGACTGCTGTTTGAGCAGAAAAATCCCGTCACGTTCATCACAACGAATGTCGGCGAGCTGCCGAATGCGCCGGAGGATCCGCTTGTGTTCCATCTGCGGGACGAAGCATTTGCCATCGTGCAGGACCGCTCTCTGCCGCTGCGCGTGCGCATGCACCGCCTGCTCGATTTCGGCGTGCAGGCGCAAAAAACGCTGTTCGGCAATATGTCGCCTGCCGAACGCGATACGACCGACGAGACCGATACCCGCGCCGCGCTGTTTGACATGATGACCGAAATGGAGCCCTACGACGAAACGTGGCCCGATTACGTACAGCTTTTGGAGGATAACGGCTTGCAGGCGAATCTCGACGACATCGACGGCGGCTATGAAAACCTGCTTGTGTATTTCCTGTACCGCCATTTTGCACACGGTGTGACCGACGGCCGCATCGCGGCGCGCGTGGGCTTTTGCGCTGTGAGTGTGTGGTTCATCTGCCTGATGAACACAAAGTGCCTGCGTGATACCGGCGAATTCACCCCGTGGGATCGCATCGTCTGCACGAAAGACTACTCCAAGCAGGTGGAATACAGCGCCGAAAACATGGAAATGGCACTCGATGCCCTGCACAAAGACCCCATTTTTTCCGCCGAACACCTAAAGCGCCTGTTCGGATAACAGAAGCCTTGAAAGGAGCTATGATCGATGAACCGATACGTTGTGCTTGCCCGTTTTGATAAAAATACAGAAGAAAAACTGATTGCGCTGCGCCGCGAGATGACAAACGCGGGCTATGCATCTTCCGAGTGGCCGCCGCATATCACGCTTGCAGCGTATGAAGATCTCGATGCCGAAGCGCTCTGCGACTGGACAGGGGAGTTCGTCCGCGAGCACACGCGCCAAAAGCTGACGTTCGGCTCTGTGAGCCTTCTGCCGCCGTATGCCACGCACCGCGAAACCGCCGTGCTGTGCCTGAACCCGGTACACGCAAAGCCTTTTGTCGATTTTTACTATGCGTTCCACGAAAAATACGAGTCGTTCTGCAAAGGCATCGGCAGCTTCTCCGCCGTTTCGGAGGACAAGCCCGTCATCCACTGTACGCTCAGCGTTGTGCGCATCACGGAGCTGCAGGACGCGCTCGAGCTCGTCTTCCAAAATGATGTCTTCACCCAAGCCGAAGTTACCGCGCTGGAGATCTACACCTATCCCATGCGCCTCATCAAACGGTTTGACCTGACCAGAGCGTAAATTCAAAATTTCAAAAGCAAAAGCACGCAGTGTTTCAAAACCTGCGTGCTTTTTACGTATAATTATTCAAAATACAGTGTGCCCATGTTCAGCGATCTCGTCAGGCGCGCTAAGATGCGACGGAGGGTAGGCAGGAGCAAAAAGGCAAGGAGAAAGTTCGAGACACCGTGGATAAGGTCGAACGGGATGCCGCTGATGATATACGCCAGCGTTGCCGCGGGGCCGCTTAAAATGAGCACGGGTATCGCGGTGAGCGTGCCGAAAATCAGCCCGTAAAACCCGCACAGAAGCCCCCAGCCGAGGCGGCTTTCCATTTTACGAAACAGCCAAGCAGCGACGGCCAAAATCGCCCAGATGTAGAGATACGAAAACCACCACAGCCCAAAACCGTACAGCAACCCCTCAAGCAGCACGAATACGGCGAGCGTATAACCCACGTATGGCCCGAGCGCAAGGGTGAACAGTACCGTGAGCGATGAGGCAAGCTCCACGTTTGGCAAAGGGGCAAGTACCACCTGCGAAACAAACATCAGCGCGCCCAAAATGCCGCTGAGTGCCACGTGTTTTAAGCGCAAATCAATACCCCACCGTGAGCGTGAATTCGTACTTGCCGCCGTCTTCGACCGGGGTGGAATCAACGCCCGTGGAGGCCATTTCACCGTTGATTGTCAGACACCACCACTCCTGATTCGCGCTGTCGGCTTCAATGCCGTCCACTTTTGTGACGAACAGGCCGTATTCGCTCTCTTCGCCTTCGATAAGGCCGGCATCCTGCAAAGCGGCGCCGAGCATTTCTTCGTCCGTGTTGAGATTATGCACGGTCTCTTTGCCGTCGGCATCGACAACGGTGAGCGTGTAGGCTTTAGCGCCTGCGGTGCCCTTCGGCGTCGTGACCTGCCAGATGACAACGCCTGCGACGACGAGCACAACGAACACGATGGCCGCAATAATGAGCGGCTTCTGGCTTTTGACTTTGGTTGACATAATTTTTTCCTCTTTCTTGTTTTTTATCCCCAAACGGGTGAATTTACTCGGCTGTATTTTCCACTTTTTCTGCCTGCTCTGTGGAAACTCTTTCGGGCGTTTCCGGCTCGCCGTTCCAGCGGGCGATAATGGCTTTTGTCTTGATGCCCTCTGCGGTGAACATCACCTCGTGCTCGGACTGAATGTTGCCCGGCGCGTCTTCGCTGTGCAGGTCGTCCGTTTTGCAGAGAATTTCAAAACCGGCTTCCGCTAAATAGCGCTGCGTTGCAAGGTACAGGTCGGTGTTGTCGGTTTTGAACCACAGCTCGCCGCCGGGTGCGAGCACCTCTTTGTAGGTGTTCAGCTGGCGGGTGTGGGTCAGGCGGCGCTTGTGGTCGCCGGCTTTCTGCCACGGGTTGCAGAAGTTTACATAAATTCGTGCAGCTTTTTCATCGGGCGCAAAAAGCGTATCGAGCTTTTCAATGTTATACGAAAGCAGATTTACGTTTTCCACGGGCTCCTCGCCGAACTCCGCTTCAATGTTGCGGCGGGCAACGCCCAAAATATCTTCACTGATGTCGATGCCGATGAAATTTACGTCTTTTTCTCGGTGTGCAAGCTTTGCCAAAAACGTGCATTTGCCGCAGCCGAGGTCTAAATGGATGGGCTGCTGCTTTTTAAAGCGCTCGCCCCATGTTCCGGCAGCGGTTTTCGGCTCGTGCACATAAAACGGGCACGCGGCAAGCTCCGGGCGCGCCCACTTTTTCTTTCGGATCCTCAAAATTTTATCCTCATTTCTTTTCCGTTATTTTCGCTCTGCCTATTTTAACGCAGAAATGAAAAGTGTGCAAGTGCGATTCTGATTTTTCCCCGTTTTGCGCGCTTTTTTCTTCTTTTTTCATTGAAAGGCATCGGGCATTTTGCTATAATAAGAAAAAGCGCAAACTTAGACTTACATATCACTTTATATGTCAAGGAGGAAAACGTGATGGACGAATTAAAAATGCAAAACGGTGCCTTAATTTTGGAGGGCGGCTCTCTGCGCTCGCTCTTTACCTCCGGCGTTTTGGACGTCTTCATGGAGCACAACTTATATTTCTCCGATGTGACCGGTGTGTCCGCAGGCTCTTTGACCGGCGTGAACTACGTTTCCCGCCAGCCGGGGCGTTCCGCAAAGCTTAACATCGACTACGTGAACGACAAGCGATATCTTGGCGTAAATAACCTCATCTTGCACCACGAGATCTTTAACTTTGACTTTTTGTTTAACGATTTGTCACACAGCATTCTGCCGATGGATTTTGACACGTTTTATAAATCGCCGCAGCATTTTACCGCCGTGGCGACGAACCTAAGAACCGGCGAGGCGGAATACTTTGAAAAAAGTTCTTGTTCGGATATTTTGACAGCTATTCGCGCCAGCAGCAGTATGCCGATGCTCTCGAAAGCCGTGAAGATGAACGGCGAGCTGTACCTGGACGGCGGCTGTGCCATGGCGATTCCGTACCAAAAGGCCATCGATGACGGCTTTGAGAAGATCGTGCTGGTCTTAACGCGCCAACAGGGCTACCGCAAGCTTTACACAAAGCCCTCTATGCTGCATTTGTATGCGAAGTATTTCCGGCATTTCCCGAAGTTTTTGAGTGCGCTGTACGCCGTTCCGACGCGCTACGACGCCCAGCAAAGGGAGATTGACCGCTTAGAGAAAGAAGGCCGCATTTTCGTTATCCGCCCGCAGGGACCCGTGAACGTTTCGCACACGGAAAAGGACACGGCGAAATTAAAAGCGCTGTACAAGGAAGGCCGTCAGGAAGCCGAGCGTCGCATGGACGCACTGAAACGGTATTTGGAGGCGTAATTTGCAAAAGGCGCCGTCAAATTGACGATTGTAAAAGATTAAGCAAAACCCGCAGATTTAAAAAATCTGTGGGCTTTAACGAAAAAGGACTCTGCAATTTGCAAAGTCCTTTCATTTGGTCGAGGTGACAGGATTCGAACCTGCGGCATCTTGGTCCCAAACCAAGCGCGCTACCATCTGCGCTACACCTCGGTGTTCTGTTTTAAAAGCGGGCGTGTCCCATAAGACTTATTATACCCCAGAGGGGGAGAAAATGTCAAGTGTCGGCGCGTGCAAAAACGCGTTGGCAAACCCGGCGCGGTATGGTACAGTAAACACGCAGACACGCAATTCGACCATTCGCGCGCGTCTGCCGGATCAACCGAAAAATAATGACGGATGCGAAATCTTCCGCATGAATGGCAAAGCTGCCGAACCGCGCGTTCGGGGGCTTATGCTGCTCGTGCCGGAAGATTTTTTGTTTTCCGGCGAGCTGATTTCCGCCGATGACATCGACGTCCTGCTTCCGGAAACATGGCTTTCCGAGCAGTGGAGCGCGTTTCAAACCCTGCTGCAAGCGGAGGATTGGCGCCTGATTGACGCGCATGAGCACACGTTTGAAAAACGTGGCGTGCACTGCTCCTTTGCCGCGTTAGAGGAGCTCGAGACCTTCGCCGGAGTTCCGATTCCAGAAATCAAAGCCCGCGCGTAAACCGCGAGCTTTTGGACGCACTGGAGCAATTAAGCGAAGAAGATCTCGCTTTGACCTTGATGAACGTAAAAAGATTACTGAAAAAATAGGCGGTCATGGTTTAAGCTTCACCACAACCACCCCGCCGCGCCGTTCTGCGGTGCAAAAGCCGCTTTGCGCTAAGACCTCGTTTATTGGCACAAAGCCGTTTGAAATCGGCGTGCCGCACGGAATGCGGTGCGTTTTTCCGCCGAGCACAATGTGCAGTGTGTCTTCGAGCAGCTCACACCCGCCGCCGAGCAGGGTGAGGAGCGGCAAAAGGCGCACGCAGCCGTTTTGCAGCACAGGTTCGTCAAACAGCATCGGGACGCCGCCGATCTCGGCCTTGAACGGGTTGTTCGCGAACAGCAAAATGGTCTTAGCTTGCAGGCGGTTTTCGAGGGCCTGCACATTTTGAAACAGCGCGGGGCTTTGCGCTACTTCGTCCCAGCGGTGCAGCTCGCGAAAGGGAAGATCATCTGGCGACGTAAACGTGTTCGGCATCGTTTTGCGGTGCAGGCCGAATGTGAAATCGACCTGGTGCCATGTGCCGTTCGGCGCCCATACCGCGTTCCATGCGTGCGGGCCCCAATCTGTACCGGAGTAGCCTTCGCCGCAAACGTACCGCGCCAAAATGCCAAGGTGCGGCAAAATTACCATGGAAAGCGCGGCGATTGCCTGGCACACGCCCTGCCGCGTCTGCAAAAGCCCCACAGCGGCGTGGTCGCGCGTAGCACCGGTCTTTTTGTAGACGAAAAAGCGTTTCAGCCAGCTTTGATAAGCCGCAATCACCTGAAAAAAGTCGGTGTTTTCCGGCAGACCGCGCTTTATGCTCTCCGCAATATCCGCCGCAACGCACCGCAGGTCGTTCACCTCTTTGCCGGTGCTCATGTACCGCGCGCTGACCGTCACGGTCAGCGTTCGCTTTGCAAAGTCGTGCACGTAGCGCGTGTTTGTTTTCAGCATTTGCGCACACGGAAACGATGAAAGCGTCATGCAGCTTTTCACAGCTTTTTTGGCGCTTTCCATGGGCTCTGCACCAAAAAGCGAAGCAGGGCAGCTCAGTGAAAAATCACGCAGAAGCGCGTTTTCCGCCATCATCATGGCAGAAAGAAAGCCGTCTGCAGATTTTGGAAAGAATTTCATGCGTCTCCCTCCGTTTTCAGCATGTCAAGGCGGTCTAAAAGGTCAAGCTTTGCGGTGATGTACTTTTTGAGCGCGCGGGGCGATAAAATCTCTCCTGTCAGCCAAACGTCTTTCAGCGTCTCTTCGCGGCTTTCGAGCGCCCAGCGGATGAACTCCGCCGTGTCAATCCCCATAGGCTCAAAATTCAGTGCGCCCGGGGAGAGAAACAGCATCTCGCCGCGCTTTGCAATCGCAGTATCGATGCGGGAGACGGCGAAAAGGCCGCCGTCTGCAAGGTCGCCGAGGAAAAGCAAGTCAGAAAACGGCTTGTTGTCTTTTGTGTTGCGGGCGAAAAGCTGCCCGCCGCCGTAAAGATGCAGCAGGCCGCCTGCACAGGAGACCGTTTCGCAGTGGCAAACAAGGACGCCGAGCATGGAATCCGGCAGAATGCGAAACGCTTCTGCGGCGTTATGGCCCGCGCCGTATTCCGCCGCCGAAACGGTAAGAAATGCGCGGCTTTCTCTTAAAAGGTCTGTGAAAATCTTAGTGTTCGGGGTCATAGTTTCCTCCTTATATCACGCGCACGCGCACTTTTGCGCCGTCGGGCAGGCCGCGCATCTGCCAGCCCATGTAAGAGCCTGCGCCGCGGTTATCCGTGCCCGCAACGTACATCACGTGCGCACCTGCGCCGCCCTCTTTAAAGCACGCGCAGGGGTATTCGTCGCGGTCCCAGATGCGGCTCACCTTGATCGGCGCAAGGGAGGCCTTTCTGCGCTCTGCCGCGCCGCCGCGGTCCAGCGTCAGTATATCCGGAAAGCCGATGTCCTGCGCCACGCGGATGTGCTCGGCAGTTTCGGGGTATAGTGCGCTGTCCACAATACAGACGAAAACGGGCGCGTCACCGTGGTTTGAAACTGTTATGCTGCCGGGGTCGGGTGAAAGTGCAATGCGGTTCAGCTTTTTCAGATAAACGCCGCAGCGGTGCAGAGCATCGCTTACGTGCGTTTCGAATTGACGGCTTTCCTGTGCCCATGCGGCGGAAAGCGCACCGCCGGCTAAAATGCAGCGCTCGTTCAGGGCCTCCAAGGCGTCCAGTTTGGCGCGCAGGCGGGCGGTCTCCGGGTTTTCTGCCGTATTGCCGGTTTCTTCGTCCGTATAGGAAGTGGCTTCTGCGTCTGCAAGCGCACGGCGGCACTGCTCGGTTTCCAGCGCCACGCGTGCCAATACGGAGCCCAGCGCGAACGAAACGCGGGCGGTCACATCGGCGCGGTCGCGGTCAAAGGCCGCAAGCGTATTCATGGCGCTGTCCACCGCGCAGAGCAATACGTTTACGTCATTCATATCATAAAGCGCGCAGCTTTGCGGCCAGCACGGAAATATACTGCACCGCGTCGTTCAGCGCAAGCAGCTGTGCGCGGGCTTCACCGGCGTACAGCTCTACGCGCTCATGCAAGAGGTCGTACTGCGGGTCGTGCCAGTTTGTTTCCTGTGCCGCGCAGCTCACCGTAAGCACATTATAAAGCGATTCCAGCTCCGCGCTGCGCGCCGCAAGCTCCATGCCGAATTTTTCAAGGGAATCAATGTCGTGTACCACAACGCTTCCGTTTGCCATAACGATGCCTTCTTTCAAGAATAAATGTCGGTGTCTATGTGTGCAAGTTCGTGCTCTGTGCCGAAGATGAACGCGTAAATGTCCTGCTCGGTCTCCTGCATACGGCGGCAGAGCTGCCAAAGCGGCAAAAAACAGTCTTTTTCGATTTCCGCGTATTTGCGGTCGTTCCAGTCGTCCTTTATGCGTTCAAGCTGCCGCAGGTAAGCCGTGAGCGCGTCCGTGTCCGTCATGCTTCACCCGCCGGGCGAATGGAGCGGCTGATGTACAGCGGGTACGGGAAGATCTTCGCGTTTTCACCGCCAATCTCCGGGCGGTTTGTGTTGCAGATGAGCGTGTACGGCGTATAGTCGTTCAAAACGCGCGGGGTATAGGCTTCGCTTTCAAGGTTCAAAAGGTCAAGCGCGAATTTCACGCCGACCAGCGTCACAAAGCCGATGTCCGTAGAGGTGCCTGGCTCAAAATGAAGGCGTTCACGGGCATCTGCTTCGCCAAAATAATCGCCGTGCGTGTCGCGCGCCGGGGCGTCCTTTAAAAGCGCGGAGAAGGTCTCGCCGTAGGTTTTCATGCCGCGGTTTGGGATGTGGTAGAACACCTCGCCCGCGTGGGCGCGTGCCCAGCAGCCTACGGCGATAAACGGCACGCCGAGTGTGTTGGAGAGCGCATTTGCAAGCGCATTCGCGCTTCTGTCATCTGCCGTCGCAAAGACAATGCCGTTCTTGCCGAGATTTTCAAAGAGAGAAAGCGGCGCGTTTTCCAGCTTGCCGCGGAAAGCCGTCACTTCGGCTGCGGGGTCAATGTTCAGAATATCTTCGCGCAGAAGGTCAGCCTTAAAGCGGCCGAGGTCGCGCATACCGTGCGTGTGGCGGCAGATGTTGTGCGGCTTTAAAATGTCGTCGTCGATGAGCAGAAATCTGCCCACACCGGCGCGGGCCAGTTCCAAAGCGGCGCGTGCGCCCACAGAGCCGCAGCCGATGATGACGGCGAACTTTTTCAGCATCTCGGCAGATTCAAACAAACCCGTGTTGCGACTGAAAAGGTCGTGGATGAGCGTAAAGCTGTCCACCGTCAGCGTGCTTTTCGCTTCGTCGCAACGGTTGAAAAGCCAGCCTCCGTCCTTATAGGTGCCAAAGTAATCGTAGCCCGTCAGCACCACGTTTTCACTCAAAAGTGCCGTGTATGCAGTACCCGATACGATCAAACCGCGGGTGGTGTGGTCTGGATTTTTGAACGTATCGGCATAGGTCTCATCGGTAGCCAAAAGGTAGTAGTAGCCGGTGTCTGCGCTGCCCGCGCCGGTCACTTCACCCACATAATCATTGCCGGGCAAAGCCGTGTCGGAAAGTCCCAGCACGCCCACGTGCTCCTTTGCCGTATCCGTCTGCTCCTCGCGCAGGCTCTCGCCGAGCTGCACGGTGCCGTACGTGCGCGGGTCAAACGCGTTTAGCAAACGAAACGCCTCGTCAAAGTCGCCGGATTGTAAGTCAACGTTCTCTTTTTCCGTATTTTCCGGCAGTCGCTCGAAAAGTGCGTTTAAAAGTGACACGGTTCTGTCGTGTTCGGATAGATCAGCCGGAATTTGTCTGATAAGCTCACGGCGTGTGATGATGGTTTTTTCCACAGTTAAGCCTCCTCGGGGTCAAAAATTTCAGCTTGCAGGCGGTCTTTGTTCTTTAAAAGCGCCTCAGATGTTGTCAGCTCCAAAAAGCCGGTACCCGCAAAGTATTTGTCGCCGACCATGACCGGCACGGTGCGATATTCGCCGGTTTTACTGAGGTAATAGCATGTCAGGCGCGCGGTGGGGTCGAGATTGACAAGCATCGAAACCGCGCCGTTTCCGATGACCTCGGCAAAGCTGTGATTTGTGCGGTCGTCGTCGCTTGAAAACGTGTCGAGCGAGCCGGGGTGGCGGTGCCAAAGCCCCAAAAGGCACAGCCCGTGCCGATATAAGCGCGAAAGCACCGGGTAAATGTGGTTGTGGTAGTTATTGTCCATCTCGTGGTGGGCGCGCGTGTGCAGCGTGTAAACGCCGGGGTCACTCGCTTCCGCCACATACCACACGCCGTTTTTCACGTTGCCGAAGAAAATGCCGCCCGTCTCCAACGGGTCGCGGGAATACACCTCGCTCAGAACAGAGAGATACGCGCGGTTTGAAAGCACTACGCCGCGGCAGTCGGCAGCTTTGTCGGATTCAAACGGGTGGTCGGCGCGCTTTAACGCCTTGCGCTGCGCCTTCAAAAGCTTTTTGCGCTTCTTGTTTTTCTTGCCGGAAAGCACCGGCGGGGTCGAAAAGAGTTTCATAAAAAAGCCTCCGTTAAATCTTCCCATGCGCCTGAAAATCCTTCCATGCTTCCGGCTTGCGGATGGCAAGCTCAAACACCATCAGCCAGCGGTAGGCAAAGCGGAAGGAGGTCACGGCGCTCGTGGTGCAGGTGTCCTCCGCATGTACGTCCGCCACGTCGCTGGAGCAAATATAGCGCTCGCCGCGGTTGTCCGTCAGCGTGTGCGGGATGAGTTTTTTGCCGTCCGCGTCCAGCGGAATGTGCGGCAGCATGTTGACGATTTTCTGCAATTCGCCGAGCGTCGGCGAAACAAGATACGGCTTCACGGAGGAAGAATAGCGCACCTTCGGGTGGTCGGGGTCGTAGACAAGCTTCATTGTGTATGTCATGGTGTTAAAGCCGCGGCCGAGGTTCGGGCGGGTCTTCACAAGCCAGTACATGCGGCCGTCTGACATAAAATGCGGCTGCATGTTCGGGTCGTTGAATTCCTTGCGCATGGCGGCGACCTCCGCGTTATAAAGCGCCTTGTTTGTCTTGTACCACTGCTGCACGGGCGCGGAAACGATCGTCTTCGGAATAATGGATTTCTTGCCGTCGGTCTTCTCCGGCGTTTCTGCCTTTTTCTCGGGCTGTTCTTCCGGAAGCGGCTCAGGCTCCTTGTGCAGCTGCTCGATAAGGTCGCCCACGGTGTCCTTTTCGGGCGCGGAGACCACCGTGTGCGGAATGATCTCCTTTTTCGTCTTCACCGGCGCTTTCGGCTCGCTGCCCGGCGCGGGCTTTGCGCGCTTTTTCGGGGCAGAGGCGGGGCTCAGCGTGCCGTCCGGGTTCATCTGCAGGTCTTCGCCGCTTGTCAGCAGGTCATAAACGCGGTCAAGCTCGCTTTTCGCAGCGGAAACGACCGTCTTTGGAATGATGGATTTCTTGCCGCTGTCCTTCATTTCCGGCTTCGGTTCTGCCGTGCCGGGGATCTCGCTCTCGCGGCGGATCTGGTTCACAAGGTCGCCTACGGTGTCTTCGGGTGCGGAAAAATACACGTGCGGGATAAAAGTTTTCATAAAAAATGCTCCTTCAAAGTTCGTTTAGGCTTGCCGTTTTCGGCTTCCACCTGATCTACGAACCGTGAGGAGCGTTTTTTATAGTCAAAATTAAATTTTCAAGTTTTTTAAAGCGCCTTCAAATATGCCGCCATGTCAAAGTCCTCCAATTTCGAGTCCTTTCGCAGATACAGCGGGTGGTGCGGGTGTCCCTTTTTAGAGGGCTTGCCTGCCTGATACCACTTTGCATGGAATGCGTCGCCGATGGCCGTCATGTCCGCAAGGCAGGTTTTGAGATAATCGCGCTTTTCCACAATCGTGCCCCATGCCGCCCAAATGCCGGGCTCTCCGCCGCTGCGCGAAAGCACCCAGCGAAACGCGTTCATGTTTTCCTCGTGCAGCGCACGGTTAAACGCCTTATCCATGTGGTCGGGGTTCGTCGCACGCTGCGCGTAGACGTTGAACATGATAAACGAGTCAAACCCGTTAAAAAGCGCAATGCGCTCTACGGATTTCAGTGTGTTGTCGAGGTTATCCGGCTCCGCCGTCGAGGGGTTGATGCCGATGGTAATGAGCGGCTTTTTGCCGGCGGTACCCAGTATGTAACGGTATTCGGAGTAAAAATCCGGGATATAAAGCCATTTTTCGCGGTCGTAAACGGCGCTTTCTTCGCGGTGCTTCTGCGCTTCTTCAAATGTCAGAATTTCGGTGTGCTGCGTGTCGCTTTTCGGAATGTGCATGTCGGTCTCCTTTTGTCCCAAATCGTCGTCTTTTAAAAGATTATACCGCGTTTCACACCGCCTGCAAAGCTGTTTTTTCGCTTTTCTTTTCGCGGTATAAAAGATAAAGCCCGCAAAGCAGAGAAAGCACCTCCGCCGTCGGCACGGCAAGCCACAAGCCCGTCAGCCCGAATATATTTGCAAGCACCACCGCACACGGCACAACTAAGATTACGCCGCGCAAAAGAGATAAAACAGCCGCGTCCCGGCTGCGCTCCGCCGCCGCAAACCGCGCGATAAGCAGCAGATTCACGCCGCTCACAAGATAGTTTAAGAAGTACAGCATCAGGCCCGGCACGGCAAGCGCCGTCAGCTCCGCGCTGCCCTTGCTGAATACCGCTGTCACCTGCTGCGGGAAGAGCAAAGCGCCCACGGTAAACAGCGCGCCCAGTAAAACCGCCGTCACAACGCCGCGCCGCGTCTGCTGTGTAAGCGTTCTGCGGTCCTGTTCCGCAAACGCAATGCTGATCAGTGGCTGCACGCCTTGCGCCGCGCCAGTCAACACCGCCGTTGCCACAAGCGCCACGTTTGCAATGATGCCGTAAGCCGCAACACCCGTGCTGCCCGCAAGTGATAATAGCAGATAGTTAAATATCAAAATAACGACTGTCGAAGAAAACTCTCCGATGAACGCGGAAAAACCCGCCGCAGAAATTTTCGGAATTTCCTCAAAAATACGGTGCTTCCCGATGTGATACCCGCGCTTTCGCGTCAGGCAGATCGCTACGCCGAAAATCGGCGACATGCCGGTCGCAAGCACCGCACCCAGCATACCGGCGTTCAAGACGCACACCATGTACCAGTCCATCACAATATTCGCAAAAGAGCCTGTCAGCATCGCCGCCATCGTGCGCCCGGGCGCATCGTCGTTGCGCGTGAACGCCGTTAAGATGTTATTCAAAATAAAAAACGGCGAAAACAGGCAGCAAACCTTCAAATAGACGGTTGTCGGCTGTAAAACCGTTCCGGAAGCGCCAAGCAATCTTGCCAGATGCCCCGCCCCGAACACGCCGCACAGCACATAAATGAACGACAAAACAGCGCCCATCAGTAAGCTTGCCGTAAATACGCTGTCTGCGTTTTCGTCGCCGCGCGTGTGCCGCAGCGTGTACCGCACGCCGCCGCCAATGCCGATGAGCAGCCCCGTGCCGTTGATGATACCGTAGATCGGCAGCGCGAGGTTTAAAGACGCCAACCCGTCCGCACCGATGTAATTTGCAATGAAAAATGTGTCCGCCAAAATGTAGACGGAAAGCCCCAGCATGCCCAAAACGCTCTGGGAAACAAAACGAAGATATTTGCGCATAGTCCCTCCAAAACAAAACGTGCCCGCAGAAAACCTGCTGAGCACTGTAAAAGCGCAGACCTATCGGTTTTCTGTGGGCACGTTCTTCCGCCTACCCGGTGGCAGACGGCGTGTTCCTGTTGATTTCTAAGGTACTATACCACATTTTCGTTTGCATTGCAAGTTTTTCATTTTGTTTTCCACACAGGTGTGCTATACTGTGGATAAAAGGGGGCTTTGATTTGAAAACCGATCGCCTCATCGGCATTATTACGACCATTCAGCAAAAAGGCACCGTTACCGCGCCGTATCTCGCGGAAAAATTCGGCGTGTCGCGCCGCACCATCAACCGTGATATCGAAGACATCTGCAAAGCCGGCATCCCGCTCCTTACCAAACAGGGCGCGGGCGGCGGTGTTTTCCTTGCGCCGAATTTCACGCTTAGCAGCACGGTGTTTGAGCAAAAAAATACCGATCTGTTATCCGCAGAAGTGGGCTCATACACGGTTTTTGCTGTTTTTGATTTTTCCGCAGAGTCACGGCTCGAAGCAGAGCTCGGCCCGAAAGCATACGAACGGAAAAAGGACGGCATTTATCTTGGTCGCGGTTTTTCCTCGCAGGAGGACGCCCTGCGCTGGCTTTTGAGTTTCGGCGATAAGGTGCTCGTCACCTCGCCGCCCGAAATGGTGAAAAAGATCAAATCTACGATTAAAAAAATGAAAAAGCGCTATAAAACATGACGTTATGTCGCGTTTTGAGAGGGGATTTTCGATGAACGAACAAAGCACAACAAAAAAGTATATCGCCCTGCGCATGGAGCGCCAGCATCTCCTCACCCCGGCGAATGAAACCGAATACGACGCGTTGTACCGCAAGCCGCTCAAAAACGCGACGATGACGCAAGCCTTTTATCACGGAAAGAGGAGATCATCGCCGCCGTGCAAACCGTAAATTTCGGTGCGCTGCCGCAAAGATTTATGGGGGAGAAGCCGTAAAATCCGTCGGCCTCGTTCGTAGTCAAGCCGAGGTGATTTTATGCAAAGCTTTACGCTCCGTCCTGCCGATTGGGAAGACTTGCCCGCTTTCAAACACATCGCGCGCACAACGCTGACCGAAGATATTCCGGCGCTTTTTGACCCGAATAAACTGCTCGAAGATAAAAAGATCGGGTTCGAGTACATCATGGCCGCAGAGCAAAACGGCGAAGTCGTCGGCTTTTGCTGCCGTTACGCCTGCCGTGATGCCGACACCCCCTACTGCGCGGAAATCTTCTCGCTGTGCGTCCTTCCGAAAGCGCAGCACAGCGGTATCGGTCGCGCTTTTGTAGAGGACGCCCTCGCCATCCTCTACATCAGCGGCTTTAAGATCTGCAAGGTCTGGCTGCCCGCCGGAAACCGCCGCGCCTGCGAATTCTTTGAAGCCGCCGGCTTTACGTGCGACGGCACATCTCGCGTCGTGCAGTGCGGCGAAGCCCCGCATCTTTTTTACCGTTACGAGCACCCCCTCACGCGCCCGGACAAAAAATATTACCGATAGTAAAAAGCGCAGCCGTGTATTTAACACACCGGCTGCGCTTTTATGTGGATTTCATCTTCCCGCAGACTTTCTGCAAACTCGCCGAAAGCCGCCCCGCAAAAACGGACAAAATGCCACTGTACAATATACCGCTTTGGGTGTATACTACCCATGTATGACCATGGCGATACAAAGGGGAAACGTGTCGTCCCGGGCGGAGTATTACGTGTTTAGGAAGTTTTCGGTTCGGGATATGCAGCAGTTCGACGTTATGACCGTGGTGGGCAACTGCGCCACCATGGCCACGCACTCATTCCGTCCGGCGATACCATGCTGCGCCGCAGCGACCACATCTACGTCACTGCGCCGGTCACGGTGCTTTCCTACCTCATGAAGCGCCTCGGCATCACGCAGAAAAAGATCCGCACGCCATGCTCATCGGCGCCAGCGCAGGCAGCACGGGCGGCGGTCTCAAGGTCTCCCGTGTTTTGCTCCTGATGAAGAGCATTCGCCGCACCATCCGCAAGGCGCTCCACCCGCGCCGCGTGCAGCCCGTTTATATGGACGGCCGCGCCGTCAGCGAAGAGGTCTGCGACAACGTCAACGCCTATCTCGCCATTTACTGCGTCATCCTCGTGCTCAGCTTCGCCATCATCTCGGTGGACGGCTTTTCCATCGGTACCAATTTCTCCGCCGTCGCGTCCTGCTTCAACAACATCGGCCCCGGCTTTGAGCTTGTCGGCGCCACACAAAATTTCAGCATTTACAGCGATCTCTCGAAGATTATCCTTTCGCTCGATATGCTCCTCGGCAGACTCGAGATTTTCTCTCTCCTGCTCCTCCTCAGCCCCAACACATGGAGCCGCAGAAGATAACTTTTTGCAATAAATTTGCACGGATAAATTGCATCAAACGCTAAAATGCGTTATAATCAAATCAGCTTGTAAAGATCTGCATTTAAAACAGATCGAACTCAGGGTTTTTAAGGATAGGTGAAAACAAATGCAATACAGAAAACGTATGATCCGAAAGGGTACGGCGCTGTTACTTTCCGCGTTGCTGCTCGCTTCGGCAATGCCGTTTGCGGTCTCTGCGGAGGAGGTCTCCGCCAAAACGACGGAATATGTCAATTTCCGCACCGGCCCCGGTACAAATTACAGCTCTAAGGGCGTCATTCCGTCCGGCACCGGCATCACCGTAACGGATACGAGCAATTCCCAGTGGTACGCCGTGCGCCTCTCTGACGGTTCCACCGGCTACATTTACGCCGAGTACATTTCCGTTTCCGGCAGCAATACTACCGAAGACGGGGAGGTAAATGCCAAAACCACTGCGGATGTGAACTTCCGCTCCGGCCCCGGCACGAATTATAATTCCAAAGCCGTTATCGGCTCCGGCACCGGCATCATCGTCACGGATACCGGCAATTCCCAGTGGTATGCCGTGCGCCTTACAAACGGCTCCACCGGCTATATCTATGCGGAGTATATCCGCATCACGGGCGATGTCGGCACGCCGTCCGCACCGGCAGAACCAACACCTGCACCTTCTAACCCCGAAGCGGAGCAGACTGCGAAAACGACGGAGTACGTCAATTTCCGCACCGGCCCCGGTACAAATTACAGCTCCAAGGGTGTCATTTCCCTCGGCA
>OLRD01000081.1_pt1 | contig 85956 bp, 76 predicted proteins | sample 1672051 | NCBI WGS metagenome assembly OLRD01 (sample SAMEA3136640, study PRJEB25190) | human gut metagenome | biome: human gut; feature: human-associated habitat; material: faeces | place: Austria | collected 2013 | reverse complement strand
ATCCAATATTTCAGAAAGGCAAAAATCGGCATTTCTAAAATATCGGCATATGGGGAATAGAGACTGCGTATGAAACACTAAAGAATCGGTTGCAGTTAGAAAATTTTACAGGTACAAAACCTATTCTGTTATTACAAGATATATACAGCACCATATATCTGAGCAATTTAGTCGAAGATATCATATTAGACGCAGAGCGTGAACTGGATCAGAAGGAAACAAACAGAAAACATAAAATGATGATCAATCAGACAGTTAGTATTGGAATCTTAAAAAACGATCTGATTTATATACTTCTTGAAACGGATGATCAAAAGAAAAATATATTATTTCAGCAAATATATGAAGACATCAGTAAGAATCTGGTTCCTATTCGTCCTGATCGGCATTATACCAGAACGAAAGGGCGGTTAGCAGGGAAATATTCAAATACTCATAAAAGAGCATACTAATCTAGAAAATACGAGTACAAAGAGAAGGGGATAAGTATGCCCATATAAAAAAACAAAAAGCAGGAATCATAGTTTTATAAATACTTACGATTTCTGCTTTTTGCTAAAGTTAATGACATTGTCTAAATACAAGGCTTTGCGGGCTTTTCACTTTTTTCAAAAAAATCGTTTTTTTTGTTTGCAAAAAGGGATTTTTTACTGGTTTTTGAGATTTTTTGTTAAAAAATATTTTTTTCGCACAATAAAAAAATCTTAACTTTTTTTATTTTTTTTCTATTCTTTTACTGTCACGTATCTGTAAAAAGAGGTATTGCTGTTATCCGATCAACAATACCTCAAAAATATACAGTCAGATGAGTCAGGCGGATATTCGCAGCCTCCGCAAGTAACTTACCTGATTCAGTTAAATAATTTTTCAGAGGTATCTGATCTCGACCTGAGGATCTTTTCCCTCTTCTATCTGCATAACTGCATAGCTTGGCCTGCGGCCTCTCTGACGCGGGTAGGTAAGACTGCCGGGATTAATTACCAGAATCCCATCCTCATTCTCGATCACAGGCATGTGAGTATGACCATACATTGCAATCTTACATCCCTTAGCCTGCGCATTCTCAACAAGTTTATCATAATCCCGGGACACAAAATAGTGATGTCCATGTGTAACCAGTATCTTATGTCCCTCCAGGGTAACTTCTTCATCATAGGGAAGATCTGTAAAAAAGTCATTATTTCCTGCGACAATCGTACATGGGCACTCTGCCAGTGCCTCAATGAAAATCTCTCTGCCTTCCACATCCCCGCAGTGGATCAGATAATCAAAGGGAGCTTCTCTGAGCACTGTCTCTTCCAGATTCTCATCCTGTCCATGAGTATCGCTGACGATCAGTACCTTCATTTCAGTTCATCCTTTATGGCACGTAATGCTTTTCCTCTGTGGCTGATCTTATTTTTCTCTTCGCCGGAAAGCTCTGCAGAAGTACATCCATATTCCGGCAGGTAGAAGATTGGATCATAGCCGAAGCCGTTCTCTCCCTTCTCCTCATAGCCTATACGGCCTTCCATTGTTCCACGCACTGTTTTTACACTTCCATCCGGAAAAGCTGCTGCAACGGCGCATACGAACCTTGCAGTACGCTTCTCGTCCGGAACTCCGTTCAGTCTCTCTATCAGACTTGCATTTTTGATATGATATGAGGTATCCTCTCCCATATAACGGGCAGAATAAATGCCCGGCTCTTTATTCAGATAGTCAATCTCCAGACCGGAATCATCTGCCAGAGTGATCTCCCCTGTCAGTTCACAGATTGTCTTCGCCTTGATCACAGCATTTTCCTCAAAAGTAGAACCATCCTCTACAATATCTGCATGGATTCCCGCTTCTTTCATAGAAACAACCTCTGCATCCATATCTGCAAGGATCTCGCGGATTTCTCTCATTTTATCCTGATTTCCGGTAGCAAAAATTATTTTTTTCATAATTCTTTGTATCCTCTTTTTATTTTGATTTTTCGCAATTACAGAAGCACTCAGCTACGGTTTTTCTTCGGTGGGCGCGGCCCAAGGAACTGATAGTAATAGGTCTTAAGCATACCATTATAGATCTTACGGTTTTTATCTGCTTTTCGCCCGATATCGTTCTCCGCTTTCTCATAAGATGTGATCAGATACATGGACCACTTGTCAAGCCTTTCATAGCTTTCCCCGATTTCACGATAAAGCTGAGTTAAATTCTCTTTTTCTTCCAGTCGTTCCCCATAAGGAGGGTTTGTGATGATGAATCCATATGGTTTGGGATGGCGGAGATCTTTTACCGCTCTCTGCTGGAAATGGATCAGCTTGTCCACACCTGCCATTTTTGCATTAGCTCTGGCAGCCTTCAACGCCTCAGGATCAATGTCAAAGCCCTGGATATCTGTTTCAATATTAAGATTTATCCTGTCCTGTGCCTCTTCATTTGCATCATACCAGCATTTTCTCGGAACCAGATGCTTCCATTCCTCAGCAAGGAAGGAACGGTTCATGCCAGGTGCAATATCTGCTGCCATCATTGCTGCTTCAATAGGAAAGGTACCGCTTCCGCAGAAAGGATCTACCAGAATCCTGTCTTTATTCCATGGTGTAAGCATGATCAGAGCAGATGCCAGTGTTTCTGTGATCGGAGCTTTCACTGTCATTTTACGATATCCTCTTTTATGCAGAGATACGCCTGAGGTATCAATACCGATCGTGGCCACATCTTTCATAAATGCCACGCGGATAGGAAAGCTTGCCCCATCCTCTTCAAACCAGGACACCCCGTATACGCCCTTCAGACGCTCTACAATGGCTTTTTTCATAATGGACTGGATATCAGACGGGCTAAAGAGCTTACTCTTCACAGAATTGGCCTTGGCAACCCAGAATTTCCCATCCTTGGGAATATAATTTTCCCATGGCAGGGCTTTTGTCTTTTCAAAAAGCTCGTCAAAGGTTTCTGCCTTTACTTCTGCTACTTTCAGCAGGATTCTTTCTGTGGAACGCAGAAAGATATTGGCATCTGCGATTCCCTGTGCATCTGCCTCGAATGTTACTTTTCCATCCTCTACTTTGGTAATCTCATAGCCCAGATCAAGGATCTCACGTTTCAGCACAGCTTCCATACCGAAATGACATGGAGCGATCAGTTCAAATTTTTCCATTCTTTATCCTTTCTATATGTAGATGGGACTTCCCTATAATTCTATGCTCTTAACAATATTTCCCTCAAAATCCTTAATTGTAAACACACCGTCCTCAAAGATCGCATATGTAGGCGGGTTTCCTTCTTTTGGAATGGAAACAGAACCCGGGTTGAGAAGTACATAGCCTTCTTTCTGCTCTGCTTTCAGTACATGGGTATGTCCATGGATCAGAATATCTCCTTCCTGGATCGGAGGCAGATTATTTTCATTGTAAATATGCCCATGTGTGGCATAAAAGGTTCTTCCATCCAGGTTCAGGATACAGTAGTCTGCCATAACTGGAAACTGCAGGACCATCTGATCGACCTCAGCTTCACAATTCCCACGTACAGCATAAATTTCTTTCTTCATGTCATTAAGCATGGAAATGACCTGTTTGGGAGCATATTCTCTGGGAAGATCATTTCTCGGGCCATGATAGAGCAGATCGCCCAGCAGTACCAGGCGTTCTGCCTTTTCTTCTTTATAGACATCCAGCATTTTTCTGCAGTAGTATGCAGAACCATGGACATCTGATGCAAACATATATTTCATAGTTTTGTGTCTCCTCTTTTATAGTGTGCCGACAAGTTGATTCTTGAAACAATCTTGCAGGATAAATTTTTTATTTCAAGGCGGAGGAAGGAGGCGTAGCGGTGGCTACGGCGACCGACGACAACGCGGAAATAAGAAATTTAGACGCAAGATTGTTCGAGAAATCAACTTGTTGGCACAATAGGTATGCCGACAGATTGATTTCTGAAATAACCTGAAGATATACCGGTTCGTATTTTTTCTCTTACACCTTATCATGCTTATGGCGAAATTACAAGATTTCTTCCCCGATATGCTCCAAAACCGCCTATAACAGACCTGGTACAGTACCCAAGCTTTGCAAGCTGCCTTGCAAGCAGAAGGCTTGCCCCGCCCCTGTCGCAGTACAGAACCAGTATTTTTCCTTTTGGAAAGGCTGTATATCCGTCTATTTCTCCATATGGCATGTTTACGGCTCCTTTTACATGACTGTGCATATAGGACTCTTTTTCTCTCAGATCTATGATCAACGTGTCCCTTCGGCCCACATAATAATCCAGCATTTTTGCAGAAATCGTTTCCACCGGAAACATGGCAGACTCCTTTTTGTTATATCATATGATATCAGGGACAGACGTGCCACTGCCTGACAAAAACAGCCGACACATAAATTGGCTCCCAGCAGATCAGGAGGGGCATTTCCCCCTCCTGATCCAATCAATATCTGTCTTCTTCTGAGCTGTAAGACTGGGAAGTTTTATTTTTTGCTTTACTTCTACAATCTGTCTCGTTTTTGCTTTTCACACTGTTTTTTGCATTACCAGCATGGTTCATTTCATTACCATAGCTGTTCTTATCTGAAGTTCCTGTGTAATTTCTGCTGTTTTTACTCTCAGATTCATAGTTTTTTGCCATTATTATTTTCCTCCTGATGAGATTTATCTGCCCGGATCTCCTGATACTCTGCAAAATCCGGTTTTTTTCTTCCACACTTCATCGCTGAAAGTGCTTCACATTGACTATTATCCCAAAAACCGGGGGGAATATTCATCAAAATATGTTGCTTTTTTCACCAAGCTATATTATAATCATAGCTGTAAAAAGAATTTACCCTTCAAAAATTTTTTTTACATAAACCCCTTATTTAATTATTTATACTCCCCTTGAAAGTCCCGGCAGCTCCCCTGCCGGGGCTTTCTCTTTGTATTTATCCGGCTGTGAATCACTTGATAACAATTTCAGAAAAACTGCAAAAAACAGCATCGCCGGTCTCATAATCTGCGATGCTGCTCTGTTTTTTATATTCTTCTTTTCCTATTCATTTTCATATGCGCCGGCAAACAGTTTGTTTCTCAACATTTACCAGATTTCAGACTCTACTGCTGCTCTTTCAATAGAAAGACCTTTCATATAACTGTCCATAAATGCATTGAATCCAGCCACACCTTCCGGTTTTGGATCCAGTGTGCTGCTTTCCTGATCTGCAAATACTTTGTTATCAAGGAAGCTTTCCAGAGTCTCACCTTCTTCTTTATTTACCAGATAAGAAGCAAGAAGTGCGATTCCCCAGGCTCCGCCCTCACCTGCAGTAGCCATTACAGATACCGGTGCATTGACAGCATCTGCCAGAATCTGCTGTCCTACGCCTTTTGTCTTGAATAATCCTCCATGACCAAGAAGACGGTCTACTTTTACATTTTCTTTCTCAAACAGAAGGTTCAGACCTACTCTCATGGCTCCAAGGCATGTATACAGATTAGTTCTCATAAAGTTTGCAAGGTTAAATTTGCTTTCAGGAGAACGTACAAATAACGGGCGTCCTTCTTCAAAGCCTGTCATATGCTCGCCTGAGAAATAGCAGTAAGACAGAAGTCCGCCACAGTCCGGATCACCTTCAAGTGCTTTATTATAAAGAGTTCCAAACAGTTTATTCATATCCACTTCCATACCCATAGCCTCTGCAAACTCTTTAAATACATTTACCCAGGCATTCAGGTCAGAGGTACAGTTGTTGGAATGAGCCATAGCTACCAGATGTCCGGACGGAGTGGTAACCATGTCGATTTCTTTATACGGTCTGGAGAGTTCTTTTTCCAGAACGATCATGGCAAATACAGAAGTTCCTGCGGAAACGTTACCTGTACGAACTGCAACACTGTTTGTGGCAACCATACCTGTTCCTGCATCACCTTCCGGAGGGCACATCGGGATTCCGGCTTTCAGTTTTCCTGTTACGTCGAGAAGTTTCGCACCTTCTTCTGTAAGAACACCGGCATCTTCACCTGCAACAAGGGCTTTCGGCATAATATCGCGAAGTTTCCATGAGAATCCATAAGGAGCAACCAGTTCATCGAATTTATCAACCATCTCCTGGTTGTAATCTGCCTTTGTGGTATCAATCGGGAACATACCTGCTGCGTCACCGATACCGAGAACTCTCTTTCCTGTCAGTTTCCAGTGGACATAAGCCTCCAGAGTTGTAATATAATCGATATCTTTTACATGTTCCTCGCCATTAAGAATTGCCTGGTACAGATGTGCGATACTCCATCTCTGAGGAATATTGTAATTAAACAGCTCCATCAGCTTTTCACTGGCTTCCCCTGTAATATTATTTCTCCATGTACGGAATGGTACAAGAAGTTCTCCCTCTTTGTTAAATGGCATATATCCATGCATCATGGCGCTGACGCCAAATGCACCTACAGATTCCAGTTCTATGTCATATTTTGCCTTCACATCCCTTGCCATATCCTGATAACAGTCCTGAATGCCTGTCCAGATATCATCAAGGCTATATGTCCAGACACCGTTTTCATAACGATTTTCCCATTCATGACCGCCAGATGCGATTGGCTGATTTTTATCATCTACAAGTACTGCTTTGATCCTGGTAGAACCAAATTCAATACCAAGCGCTGTTTTGTTAGCGAGAATCGCTGCTTTTGCTTCTGCTGCTCCCATTTTTATGTACCTCCCTGTTTCTCTGTTATTTATGATTACAGATCATTCGACAATCTATAATCATATATTGTTTGTACACCAATATTATTGCATTTCTTTTATTGTTTTACCATGGAAATTTTACGGTTTTAACATACTTTTTATTACTTTAAACTTCTCAGGGCTGCCATCCCAGGCAGTTAATTTCAGCCTGATATGGCAGCCTCTGTATTAATTACAAAAATTATTATTTTCTGAATGCAAGTTCATTCCATCTCAGTTCATTCTTGAAATCACGAATATTTGTATCTTTATCAATGTAAACAGCTTCAATACCCATAGCTGCTGCCCAGTCACCCATCTGCTCTGCTGTCAGGTCATAGGAGAATGCTGTATGGTGGGCTCCGCCTGCAAGAATCCATGCTTCTGCACCTGTCTTAAGATTTGGCTGTGGTGTCCAGAATGCACTTCCTACAGGAAGCTTCGGCATCGGTTTCTCAACCTTCTTGCATTCCACATCGTTGATGATCAGACGGAAACGATCTCCAAGATCGATCAGAGATGTTGCGATAGCCGGACCTGTCTTGCTTGTGAATACAAGTCTTGCAGGATCTTCTCTGTCACCCATGGAAAGCGGGCATACTTTAATGCCGATCTTACCATCTGCGACAGACGGGCATACCTCAAGCATATGAGACTGAAGGATTCCTTCTTTTCCAGGTACAAAGTTATATGTATAATCTTCCATCATGGAAGTTCCTTTTGCATCTTTTACACCAGCTGTCATGATCTTCATCAGACGAACCATTGCAGCTGTCTTCCAGTCGCCTTCTGCACCGAATCCATAGCCTTTTTCCATAAGTCTCTGGATTGCAAGTCCGGGAAGCTGTTTAAGAGCACCCAGATCTCCAAAGTGTGTAACGATTGCCTGATAATTTTTCTCTTCCAGGAATTTCTCAAATCCGATCTCAATCTGAGCCTGAACTGCTACATGACGTTTAAATTCTTCCGGATCTCTTCCCTCAAGAAGAATATCATATTTGCTGTAGTATTCATCTACCAGCGCATCTACATCACCTTTAGCTACATCTTTTACATAATCAGCAATCTCATTTACAGGATAAGCATCAACTTCCCATCCGAATTTGATCTGTGCTTCTACTTTATCACCTTCTGTAACAGCTACGTTTCTCATGTTATCTGCTACACGACATACGCGGATATGGCTGCTCTCCATGATACCAACTGCTGTACGCATCCAGGAAGCAAGTCTTTCCTGAACATCTTTATCTGCCCAGTGTCCGACAATAACTTTTCTTTCGATTCCCATTCTTGTAACAATATGACCATATTCACGACCGCCATGAGCAGACTGGTTTTCATTCATAAAATCCATATCAATGGTATCATAAGGAATCTCCTCATTAAACTGTGTATGAAGATGGCAAAGCGGTTTTCTGTATTCTTTCAGACCAAGAATCCATGATTTTGCCGGTGAGAAAGTATGCATCCATGTGATAACACCTGCACAGTCCTCATCTGCATTTGCCTCATTAAATGTTTTACGGATCAGTTCGTTTGTGATCAGTGTTGGTTTCCATACTAATTCAAATGGAAGAACACCGCTCTTGTTTAATTCCTCAACAATGATTCTGGAATGCTCAGCAACTTTTCTTAAGCACTCATCTCCGTAAAGATCCTGTGAACCTGTACAAAACCAGAACTTATAGTTTCTTCCTGTTTTCATGATAAAATTCCTCCTAGATTTATTTTTATTTTTTATTTATTTCATTTGTTTACAATATTTTTCTGCATGATCCCCGTATGATCAGTTCCGGATAAATCAGTCTTTCAACCTTACTTTCTTCTTCAGGAACTCCGTTGATCTTCTCAAGTATAAGCTCTGCTGCCATTTCTCCCAGCTTTTCCTGCGGATGAGCTATCGTTGTGATTCCGCTTCCTCGCTGAGCATACAGTGAATTGTCATAACCGGTAATGGAAATATCATCCGGTATCCTGACTCCCATTTTCTCCAGTTCTTCCATAACCTGAACAGCAATCTGATCATTGTAACAGACGATTCCATCCGGAAGCTGTCCGCTCTGTACCATTTCTTTTGCCATCAGTGCAGGTTTTACTTTCCTGTCCTCTGTATGAAACCAGACAACATCATCAGGATCATAGGCAATCCCTGACTCCTGTAAGGCCTTCACATATCCCTTGTGGCGCTCCAGTCCCTGCATATCGTCTGCCTTAAAGAAACCCTTGATCTTTTTATGTCCCAGTTCCAGCAGATATTTTGTTACAAGATAGCCTCCCTGTGCATCATCCATAAGAATATGAGGTTTATCCCTCATTTCTGAATAGATTCCCTGAATAAACACATACGGAATTTCAAATTTATCCAGATTCTGATAAAGATTTCTGTGTTTACAGATCATCTCACTTTTGCTTGGTTCAATGATCAGTCCATCAATATCTTTCTTCAGAAGTTCCTCCAGACATCTGGCCTCTTTCTGTCTGCTGTTTGCTGTGTTTTTCAGGATAATACTGTAACCGCTTTCTGAAAGGACATTATCCATTCCCTGTATCAGTCTCGGAAAAATATAATCAGAAATATATGTGGTCACTACCGCAATATTCTTTGAATTCTTTATGTGGCGCATATTCTCAGAGCAATAAGTACCTCTTCCGTGAAATGCCTCTACATATCCGTCCTGCTCCAGGATTCCCAGTGCTTTACGAACTGTATGTCTACTCAGGGAATATTTCTGCGAAAGCTCGTTTTCTGAAGGAAGCTTCTCTCCCGGTCGGATAGCTCCTGACATAATATCACTTCTGAGCTGTTCCATCAGTGAGAAATATTTCGGCTTTCCATTATCTGTCATGTCTTCTTCCCTCCTGTATTTAGGATACAACTTGTACGCACGTACGAACAAGTTGTTTTTTATGCATAAATTATACAAAATATCGAGAGATTTTTCATTAGTTTTTTCCAAAACACCTCGAGGGATAGTGATATGTGAACAGTAACAGTTCATCCTTTACGAAAGTTACCAATATCCGATTGATTTCAACATCACTTCGGCCCAGCTTTTTCTATACCATAACATTCATGGCAAATCCCATGTACCGCCATACGTATTTCTTTATCCAGACGTGAATTACAGGTGATCAGAGTCACCATTCTCTCCCTTTCATCAGGCTCTACTCCTGTGTCATACATGGAATTATTTTTCAATATAGATAATTGTCTCCTGTATGCAGGACTGGATAACTTGTATCCATATTCAAATGCCGGGCTTTGGGAAGATGCCTGTTCCACAGAAAAAATTTTGTACAGAAACTTTCTTTTTGGTGTTGTGATCTCAATTTCAGGACATTTTTTCAGAAATTCAGGCTGTTCATAACGGTTCAGATTTGCAAACATCATATTACCTTCTATATTATGCCCGTAAAGAATACTGTGGGAATCTGTAAAATTCTTTTTTATGTCATGTTCCAGAAAAATACATCCAAACAGATCTTCCTCTCCTCTGAAATTATGTTTCAGGTAATATTCATCATCTGCCGCCTGAACTACAGGATAAGAAATATCGGCTCCCGGGACAGTAATCCAGGCAACTGTCTGAGAGTTGATCTTTCTTAAATTTTCCCAGGAAATCCCGAAGGATTCCCTGATTTCATCTGTACAGTTTTTGTTTTTTGATTCAGAAGATCTTCTCTGTTTTTTCCTGCGTTTTTTTTCACTGTTTTTTGTACTGCTGTCTTCATCAGTTTTTTTGCCATCTGCCAATAATCCGGCACCTTCTCTGTTCTTCACCCCTGCCATTTGGGAAAGCTCTGCATATTCCTGCCTTGCTGCAAGATTCTGTTCATAACTTTTTATATAGAAGCCGGCACAATATATAAGAAGCCCGATTGCTGCTATGATCATACTTACTGCAAATGTTCTGAGTTTTTTCATTTCCGCGGCATACCCTTTATATTTCTTTTCCCGGAAACAGTTCTTCTGTAGATCACCACACCTCCTGTCAGCAGTCCCATTCCGATAAGTCCAAGAACAGCCATCATTTTAAACGGTCTGACATCTCCTGTTTTAGAACTTCCTGCCATGGAACCACCCTGATAGCTTCCGTATCCACCGGAATATCCACCCGAATTTGCGTAACTGCTGCCTCCGCTTCCGGAAGTCGTTCCTCCATTATTTCCACCATTGTAAGATGCCAACGGTGCTTTCGTCGGTACAGGAGTCATTTTCGGGCAGGTTCCCGGTACAGATGGTGTTGGTGTGGCTTTTGGCTGCTCTGTCGGTTTCGGTACTTCTGTAGGTTTTGGTGTCTCTGTCGGCTTTGGTGTTTCTGTTGGTTTCGGTGTTGCAGACGGTGTTGGTGTGGCAGTCGGTTCTGCTTTTGCTTTCACATATGCCTCCTGCTGTGCAGTAATTTCCGGTGAAATATCACCTCTTGCTTTCGCTGTGTTTACAATTTTTTCAGGCTCTGTGCTTTCTGTTTTAAATACCATTTCATAGCAGACTTCAATTTTATCCATATCTGACAACGATGCTCCTGTCTGAATTACAAATCCTGTATCATCTGCCTCTATTTTGGCATCTTTCAGTTCTATACCGTTTTTCTTCACAAAAATGCTGTCTTTTACAATGGAAGCCCCTTGGGTTTCCAGTTTATCTTCGATAACAATATTCTGATCTGTGACATCCTCACGCAGTTGTCTTACTGTCAGTTTATAATATCCTTTTTCACCGGACGCATACTCTTTCTTATCTGATTCCTTCACAATTTCCAGAATCGGACTGTGTACCTCTGTCTCTGCTTCCCCGGTTGCAGGTATCTTTTCACTGCTGTCTGCAACTGCAGTATTGTGCACTTTCTGTCCTGCCAGGGCTGCATCAATCACTGCTGCCTGATATTCCACGATCATACTTTTCTGTTCCTGACAGTCCAGAGGATTATACATTACCTGCTCAAAAAGACCGCCTTTATCATTATCGCAGATACTATATCTACTATCCCTGACCAGTGTCCTGCCTGTTGACATCAGGAAAGTATTATCATCATTGATCTGTACATCAGCATCTGCCACATTTCCTTTCTCATCCATCAGAATCACCGAATCCTTCAGAAGACGTACTCCCTGAGTATCGATCACATCCTGCAAAGTAACATTACGCGCCACACATCCGGTCTGCTCCTGTGTCAGGACAATGCGGTATGTAATAATATCACCATATTTGTAAAATGGTTTGTCCGTCGTCTTCTCTACTTTAAGAACAGGCGAGTTCACCCAGATTTTTGAGGAGTCCTTTACTTTCTGTGCATTATCTGCATACGCCTGTGCTGTATTTACAATCTCCATCCCATTTACGCTTTCCTGCGCAGTACAGCGGAAATTAACAGTCACAGGTGTCTGATACGGAAGATCTGAAATCGTCACGATCCATCCGGTTCCCTGACGTGTAACCTGACAGCTGACCGGTTTTTCCACTGTTTCTTTATAATTTTCCGGATTCAGCTGATTTCCTGCATCATCAGTTCCTGCCACCGGATTCTGAATAACAGCCGGAACACCGCTTACAGTAACAGCATCTTCAGCTCCGTCCAGAGCCAGCCCTTCAGGAAGGGAAAGATCACTGATCACAAGATTTCTTGCGATAGATCCCTTCTGAAGATTATTAACCGTAACCTGATAATTCACCTGTTCTCCTACCCGAAATTCATTTTCCGCACGTCCGTCCCCGGCTGCCAGATATGGATTCTGAAAACTTTTCTCAATAGAAAGAACTGCTGTATTTACATACACTTCTGCGTCATCCTGTGAAACAGGGGCATTCTGCGCCTGCACATTGGCAACATTAATGCTTTCCATTCCATTTGCCGCTTCCGTAACTGTGCAAAGGAAAGAAATCATAACCGGAGTATTTGCCGGAAGATCTGAAATGTTCAGTCTCCATCCGCTTCCCTCCTGAAGAAATTCATAATTCACCGGTTTCTCTGATGTCTCATTATAAAATTCCGGATTGAGCTGGTTCAAAACATCTTTGGTCCCTGCTGTCAGCTGCGTAATATTCTGTGGGATTCCGCTTACCGATACATCCTCTGCCGATGAAAGCGCAAGTCCTGCCGGCATACCGGTATCCCAGACAGTTACGTTCCGGGCCACTGTACCTGCTTTTTTATTCTCCACCACCACATTGTACTGTACCTGTTCTCCGACCTGCCATTCATAATGATCTGCAGATTTCTCAATCCAGAATTCTCCTGAATTTACATATACTTCTGCATCATCAGATCTCTCATCTGTATTAGCAGCTTTTACAGTTGCTGCATTTACGCTTTCGTGTCCATTTGCCTCTTCCTGTGCGATACAATGGAAAATAATCGTTACAGGCTGACTGTATGGTACATAAGAACAATAAAAAGAAAATCCGTTCTCATCTGCATTCAACTGAGAATCCACAGGTCTCGCTTCATATGCCTGTCCTGTTTTCTTATCCGGTACGGGATAGTTTACCTGTTGCTGAACTCCCAGTACTTCCATGCTCTGTGTACCACCTGCCAGAACCAGTCCCTGCGGCAGACCAATATCAGTAATAGTTACATCTTTTGCAATTGTTCCTGCCGTTACATTATTCACTACGATCCGGTAAGCTACCTGCTCTCCTGCCTGCCATTCATATTTGTCTGCTGTTTTATCAATTTCAAGCTGTGGACTGTTCGGCCATACTTCTGCCATATCCTTTCTGGATTCCTGTTCTCCTGTGTCAGGATTGATCAGATTATCCGCTGTTGCAGTCACAATATTTTCCCATTCCTGTCCATTGGAATCCGCAGATGCCTGACATTTAAAACGGATTGTGATCGTCTCCCCATACTTCAGGGACGGACACTCTGCTTTCCATCCATTTTCTCCCTGTCCGGTAAGCGTACAGTTCTCGCCTCCCTGACTTGTCTCTACAGCATACTGCCCTTCCAGAAGCTGCAGACATGATGGAAGCTCGTCTGTAATAACAACATTTACTGCTTTTACATCCTGTTTTGTCTGAGAAACCAGAACCTCATAATCTATGATATCTCCTGTTTTCCATTCATACTGAGAAGTATTTTTCTTTACTTCCAGTTCCGGTGGAATCACACCCTTTACCCACACTGTTTCCGTATCCATTGTATCTCCGCTTCCGTTTGTACGTTCATAACTCATGGATGCATGGTTTGGTACAAGAATACTGTATCCATCCTCTGCAAGGTATTTTGAAATATTAATTTCTGATTCCGGTCTCTGGCGTACTTTTAAAGTAAATGTGTAAGTCTGATTATCTGTAAATGCTTCATCCTGAAGGCTCTCTGCTTTGGCCCTGCAGGTCACTTTCTGTCCTTCAACAGCAACATCAAACCAGTCTGTCACTGTCTGCCCTGCATCATTCACAATACTGACTTTTGATGCATCCTCTATAGTAAGACAATCCTCAAGTATATCCTGTACCACAAAGGATTTCAGTCTATTGGGTGTCACCTCTGCCCGGATCATATACTGAAATTCCTGTCCCTGACGAATGCCAAAAGGTTTTTCTTTTGATGTAGCAGCTGCCTGTTCCCATGTACAGTTTGCCTCTCCCACACGTTTCTCAGGTGCTTTTTTCATCTCAACATCGCCGAAACAATAGGATGTAAAATCAAAATATGCATATGCTTTACAGTATTTCTGTCCTTTAAAGTTCGGACAATAACTGTTGCCTGATGGATCCAGATATTTATTTCTTGTAATCTCTGCCCATCTTTCCTGAGAACCGGCTTTTGCAATGGCATCTTCACGACTTTTATCCCATTTATCCAGTCTGAACTGATGACAGAATTCTACCGTAAAATTATCTGTATTATAAAAAAGATTCAGCCATCCTCTCGGATCATCCGGCTCAACGGAACCAAGGGGTGAGCTTACAGAATTTCCATCTACCGTCAGATAATCATTGTTTTTCAGAACATATGCATTATCCAGACTGCTGTCTGACGGAATACGGACTCCCTGTCCCGCATCAATATCACGTATGGTTCCATGGCCACTGATCGGCAGTGTTTCTTCTGTTCCATGCTTCAGAAACTGAAACTTAACCTTTGCGTATCCTACAGAATAAATAAATACACCGATACTGTTTTTGGAAAAGCCAACCATTGGATAAGCTTCATTATCTTTCCATGCAAACGTAGCTCCGCCTTTATTCTGAACAATCGATTCTGCAGTGCGCAGATCATAACGGGGTTCTGCATTCTCTACTCCCACAAGAATGAGTCTGACATCAACAATATTTCCATTTCCATCTTTTCCTACATTGTTATAACGCATCCCTGCGCTTCCGGCTTTATAGTCCGCTCCTACACGAACGCACTCTGTGTCACGTTCGCTTTTTCCATTGTCTGAAAAAGCTTCCCTGTCCAGATTATCACACCCAAAAGATTCATATGTGGTAATTCCGGGCTGAAACTTCATGTTAAAGCGATAACCATAATCTACCACCTTGTCACTGTCCCATGTTTCTACAGTTAACGGTGCCGCCTGAGTTTCGCAGACAGGCACAAGCCCCAGAATTGCCTGCAGAATAAAAAGCATTGCAAGCAGCAAAGCTCCAAGGCGTTCTTTCAGTTTGAAATTGTGTTTCATTTTCCGTCTCCTTTCCGAACAAAAAATATAAAAATGAATGTGGGATTTTTCCCTGCACCTGGCAGGATTAAAGAATAGAAATAAGTTGAGATTGTATGATTATAAATATTCAAGGGGAATTAATATCGTGAAACAAGAACGTTTACACTTAAGATTTTTAAGATTCTGCGCAGGGTTTCTTTTCTGAAACCCTGCACAGATTTTCATTGATCATTTCTTTTCTTCAGCCATGAAAGAAAATAAAGAATAATTGCAAGAATAATAAAAAACGGAATCGCAACTCCGATTATCAGTATCAGTAAAACAATTATAACAGCCGCCGCTGCAATAACAACAGCCCTGCCATGCCAGGTAGAAAGATCGATTACTTTTTTCCATCTTTTCTCCTGCTGATGAGGAAGCTCTGTCTCATTGCCATAACTGCTTCCGTAAGAAGAATACTCTCCGTAATCTTCCTGTGTATTTCCATCGTCTGTATCGATCAGAGTCTTTGCTATCAGATGCGGGTCTCCCAGTTCCTGCAGTATCTCCTGCTCTGAGCGTCCGCCACGTACCTGAGACTGTATATAATCTTCATAATACCTGATATGTGCTGCTGCTTTGCCCTCCTGCATCTGACCGGCAAGCTGGCTTCTCAGGATTTCCAAAAATTCTTTTCTGTTCATCTTCTACACTCCATTTTGCCAGAAATACATATCAAAACTCTACTGCTCTTTCCGTTATCAGTAACGTTCGTACTCTTATTTTACCATATATACCGCAGGTAGCAACTAATATAATCATAAACTTTTTATGAAATTCTTATAAACTCAGTTACTGTTCACTCCGTTCTCAGTAACTGAGCCAAAATTCATTCCAGATTGCCTGCGGCAATGGAATTTTGGCTTGTATGTCATTTTCCGACAATTTTTGCATACATCTCCGGTCTGCGGTCTCTGAAAAGTCCCCAGTTCAGTCTGTCTGCCTTTAATGCATCCAGGTCAAAAGTGCTTACAAGCACCCCCTCTTCCCCTCTGGGCAGTTCTGCACAGAGAGCGCCTGTGTTGTCTGTGATAAAAGAGGAACCATAAAAATTAAGAGCAGATTTCTGCATTCCATTTTCCGGACATGGCTCTACTGTTTCCTCACCGATTCTGTTGGCAGCGATCACAGGAATCAGGTTGGAGGCAGCGTGTCCCTGCATACATCTTCTCCAGTGTTCCATGCTGTCACATTCCAAGATGGGTTCACTTCCGATGGCAGTGGGATAAAAGAGAAGCTCTGCGCCCTGCAGTGCCATACATCTTGCCGTTTCCGGGAACCACTGATCCCAGCAGATTCCAACTCCAATGGTTCCAAATCTGGTATCAAAAACCTTAAAGCCGGTATCTCCCGGTGTGAAATAGAATTTTTCCTGATAATAATGGTCATCCGGAATATGTGTTTTCCGGTAAACGCCGAGATTCTTCCCATCTGCATCCAGAACCGCAATGCTGTTATAGGTATTATTGACCTCTTTTTCATAAAAACTGACCGGGATCACAATCCCCAGCTCTGCCGCTACCCTGCTGAAATGACGCACTGCAAGGTTTTCCTCTGCAGTCTGCGCATATTCATAATACTCATATCTGCGCTCCTGGCAGAAATAGGGCCGTTCAAAAAGCTCCGGAAGAAGAACAATCTCAGCTCCCTTTGCTGCTGCCTGACGCACCAGTTCCTCTGCATGGGCAATATTTTTCTCCACACTTTTACTGCATTTCATCTGAACTGCTGCCACTGTTACATTTCTCATCCTGTCTGTTCCTCCTGCTCCTGTTTACATAAGTAAGTTTTTTCATAACTTTCAGGTAATAACCCTCAAACACATGGCTCTCAAAGTTTTCTGCATCAAGGTCAGATATTTTTTCCGGGAATCTGCTGGGTGATACAGTGAATATTTCCACCGCCGACAATGATGGCTCTGGCATCAATAGGATAAATCCTTCTTTCAGGAAAACACTTCTGCAGAATCTCCACTGCCCTTTTGTCATTTTCATCCCCAAATTGTGGAAGGATGATCCCTCCATTGGAAATATAGAAATTCACGTAACTGGCAGCCATCCGTTCTCCTGCTTCCCGTTCGTCTTCTCCCTCTTCAAACACAAAGCCATCCACATCTTCCTGGGTAAGGCAGACCGGTTTCTGAGGAATCGGAATCTTATGAATCTTAAATTTTCTGCCTTTTGCATCTGTTTCCTGTTCCAGCACCTTCAGATCAGCCAGAGACATGGCATACTGTGGATCTGTCTCATCCTCTGTCCATGCAAGCACAACCTCTCCGGGCCTTACAAAAGCGCACACGTTATCCACATGCTCATTGGTTTCATCCTGATAGATTCCACATGGAAGCCAGATAATCTTGTGGACACCGAGCCAGTACTTCAACTGTTCCTCTATCTGTTCCCTGCTCATCTGAGGATTGCGTCCCTGACTCAGAAGACAGGCCTCTGTAACGATCAGAGTCCCCTCTCCGTCAGAATGGATGGAACCGCCCTCAAGCACAAAAGGTCTGGCATCCAGACATGGACAACCAAGAGTCCTGCAGATAAAGGCAGCCACCCTGTCGTCCTTCTCCCAGTTCCGGTAAAGTCCATCAAAGTCTCCTCCCCAGGCATTAAACTGCCAGTCAACTCCACAGACCGCCCCTTTCTCATCCAGAACCATGGTTGCTCCCACATCTCTGGCCCAGGCGTCATCTGTCTCACATTCCAGCAAAGTCACACCGGAAACATTCCCAAGCTGATTTTTTGCATTCTCCATCTGAGCTTTGGAAACCAGCATATACACCTTTTCGCTCTCTCCAATAGCCTCTGCAACTTTCACAAATGCTTTCTGTGCTTCCCTTGCCCCATAATTCCAGGAACCGGGACGTTCCGGCCAGATCATCACACATCCCTCATGAGGCTCAAATTCTCCGGGCATACGATATTTTGTTCTGTTCTTCTCTGTAACTTCCATGTCTGTCTCCTTTTCTTTGATAGCCCGGCAGATATCAGGAAAGCCGGCTCTTAAAGTCTTCGTACCCGAAATGTCTGATAACCTCACACTCTCCGTCCTCATGCATAACCACAATATCCGGCAGCGGCATACCGTTAAATGTATTATTCTTCACCATAGAATAAATCGCCATATCCATAAAATACAGCTTGTCCCCGATCCGGATCTCTCTGTCAAAGGAATAATCTCCGATTACATCTCCTGCCAGGCAGGTGCAGGAAGATAAGCGGTAGGTATATGCCTTCTCCCCTGCTTCCCCGCTGTCCTTAAGAGGCGGACGATAGGGCATCTCCAGCACATCCGGCATATGGCAGGCTGCAGAAGCATCCAAAATCAGCGTTCTGATCTCATTTTCCACAATGTCCATAACCTCTGTCACCAGATATCCGGCATTCAGGGCAACAGCCTCCCCGGGCTCCAGATAAATATCCAGATCATAGGTTTCCTTCATATGCTGAATACATTTTTCCAGGAGCTTTACATCATAATCCTCTCTGGTAATATGATGTCCGCCGCCCATATTCAGCCAGGAAACCTCAGACAGAAATTCTCCAAACTTCTCCTCTACCGCCTGCAATGTTTTCTCCAGATCATCCGCATTCTGTTCGCAGAGCGTATGAAAATGCAGTCCGTCGATCCATTTCAGACATTCCCCGTCAAAGTTCTCTCTGGTAACCCCCAGCCTTGAACCCGGCGCACAGGGATCATAGATCGCATGATCCCCCTGAGTGGAGCATTCCGGATTAATACGGAGTCCCAGACTGGCTCCGGTACACACTTCTTTAAATTTCTTCAGCTGTGCTGTGGAATTAAAGATAATATGGTCACAGATACGATCCAGTTCCTCTATATCTTCTGTACGGTAAGCAGGGGAAAAAACATGATTCTCTTTCCCCATCTCTTCATATCCAAGCCTTGCCTCAAACAGACCGCTGGCAGTGGTACCTGCCAGATATTTTCCGATCATGGGATACAGCGCAAAGCCGGAAAACGCTTTCTGCGCCAGAAGGATCTTACACCCGGTATCCTCCTGGACTTTTTTCAAAATCTCCAGATTCTCCCGCATCTTCTTCTCATCGATCACATAGCAGGGAGTTTGCAGTTGATCAATCTTCATTGGCTTTCCAGACCTTTACCAGTTCAGGATCTTCGCAGACTTTCCATGGAAGTCCCCATTTGTTCAGTGCTTCCATATATGGATCCGGATCAAATTCTTCCACATTAAATACACCCGGCTTCTTCCACTGTCCGGTCACTACCATCATGGAACCGATCATAGCCGGAACACCTGTTGTATAGGAGATTGCCTGGGATTCCACCTCTTTATAGCATTCCTGATGATCACATACATTATAAATATAAATACTTTTCTCTTTTCCGTCCTTAACACCTGTGAAAATACAGCCGATATTTGTTTTACCCACTGTTCTCGGACCCAGAGATGCAGGATCCGGCAGAAGAGCTTTCAAAAACTGGATCGGCACGATTTCCTGTCCATTAAATTCCACAGGTGCGGTGGAAAGCATTCCTACATTTTCCAGACATTTCATATGTGTCAGATAGCTCTGTCCGAATGTCATAAAGAAACGGATCCTCTGTACTCCCGGAATATTTTTTGCCAGTGATTCAATCTCTTCATGATGAAGAAGATACATATCCTTCTTTCCTACCTCAGGAAAATCGTAGACAGATTTAAATTCCATAGGCTCTGTTTCTACCCAATGTCCGTCTTCCCAGTAGGAACCATTTGCGGAAACCTCTCGAAGATTGATCTCCGGGTTAAAGTTTGTGGCAAAAGGATATCCATGATCACCGCCGTTACAGTCCAGAATATCAATGGTATGGATTTCATCAAAATAATGCTTCAGGGCATAAGCACTGAATACACTGGTAACACCCGGATCAAAACCGGTTCCCAGAAGAGCAGTCAGTCCTGCTTCCTTAAATTTCTCATCATAAGCCCACTGCCAGGAATAATCGAAATATGCAGTAAAGCCTTTTTCTTTACATCTCTTTTCGTAGATTGCACGCCATGTGGGATCTTCTGTATCCTCTGCTTCATAATTGGCAGTATCAATATAATCCGCACCGGCTTCCAGACATGCATCCATGATGGTAAGATCCTGATATGGAAGTGCCACATTCAGGACAGCATCCGGCTTATAGGCTCTGATCAATTCTGCGACCTCTGCTGCATTATCCGCATCTACCTTTGCTGTCTCAATTTTTGTCTTCGTTGTACTTTCAATCTTCTCTTTGAGTGCATCGCATTTTTCCTTTGTCCTGCTTGCGATCATAATCTCTGTAAAAACATCGCTGTTCTGACAGCATTTGCGAATTGCCACTGAAGCTACCCCACCACATCCGATTACCAATAATCTGCTCATAAACTGTTTTCCTCCTCTTCCAGTAAATCTTCTACATATTTTGGAAGCATAAATGCTCCTCTGTGAAGGTTTGTTGTATAATACCATGTTTCTATATTAAGATTATCAAACCTCTCCGGCCTGAAATCTTCCAGTGGATGATATTTCTTTGATGCAAATCCAAAAAGCCAGTATCCCGAGGGACAGGTAGGGATATGTGCCTGATAAACCCTGCTCACCGGAAATGACCGGAAAACCTTTCTGTGCATCTTTCTGCATTCCACCTCATCCTCATCATAAAAAGGACTTCCATGCTGATAAACCATGATTCCGTCATCTCTAAGAGCCTTATAACAGCTTCCGTAGAATTCCTTTGTAAAAAGTCCCTCTGTATGTCCCAACGGATCTGTGGAATCATTGATGATCAGGTCATATCTGGCCTTTTTATTCCGCAGGAACCGAAGGCCGTCTTCATAATAAATATTGACTCTCTCATCCTTCAGTCCCTGGGCAATATCCGGAAACATCTCCGCACATACATCCACAAACATTTTATCGGATTCCACCACATCAATGCTCTCAATCTGTGGATAATGGATCAGTTCTCTGGCAACTCCACCGTCACCGCCGCCGATGATCAGAACATTTTTTACATTGGGATGTACTGTCATTGGCACATGCGTGACCATCTCATCATAAATAAATTCATCTTTATCAGAGAATACGATCTCACCGTCCAGAGCCACAAATCTTCCAAATTCTTCAGACTCAAACACATCGATTCTCTGAAATTCACTTTCCCCTGAAAATAACTGTCGGTTAATCCGGACAGAAAGCTTTACATTTCCTGTATGGAACTCGGAATACCATAATTCCATGATCAGATACCCCCTTTCAGGACCTGAAGATGTTCTACCTTCGGATCCTCCATTCCCTGCATGGAACAGCCTTTGTCTCTTGCATAAAGAATGTATTCTACAATTTCCTGTGTCACCATTTCTCCAGGAGCAAGAATCGGGATTCCCGGAGGATAACACATAACAAATTCACCGCTGATCCTGCCTGCCGCCTGTTCCATGGGCAGAGATTCTTTCTCCGCATAAAATGCCTGCTGTGGAGACGCCACCACTGCAGGTGCGATATATTCCCCGGAAAGCATACCTGTGCTGTCCTTCTTATACAGACGTTCAATATCAGCCAGTGCCCCTACCAGTCTCTCAATATCCTGAAGCCTGTCTCCAATGGAAATGTAAGCCAGAATATTACAGATATCTCCAAACTCGATCTGAATATCATATTCATCTCTGAGAAGATCATAAACTTCAATACCTGCCAGCCCATTTCCCAGTGTATAAATGGAGAGTTTTGTAACATCAAAATCAAAAACACTGGTTCCATTGATCAGATCCATACCATATGCATAATAGCCGCCGATCTCATTGATCTCCTCTCTGGCATACTGCGCCATCCCTGCAACCTTTTCAAAGGATTCCTCTCCCCTGAGTGCCAGATTTCTTCTGGAGATATCCAGACTGGACAACAGAAGATAAGAAGCACTTGTGGTCTGAGTCAGATTGATGATCTGGCGCACTTTCTCTGCATTCATACTCTTATTCAAAAGCAGCAGCGAACTCTGTGTCAGACTTCCGCCGGATTTGTGCATGGAAACTGCCGCCATGTCAGCACCTGCCGCCATTCCGGATACAGGAAGGTTTCTGCCGAAATAAAGATGGGTTCCATGAGCCTCATCTGCCAGCACCTTCATTCCTCTGGCATGAGCCTTCTTTACGATAGTCCGCAAATCCGAACAGATTCCATAATAGGTAGGGTTATTTACAAGAACCGCCACCGCATCCGGGTTCTCATCCATAGCCTTCTCCACCTGGCTGACCTCCATGCCAAGGGAGATACCCAGCTGTGCATTCACCTCCGGGTTTACATAAACCGGAATTGCACCACACAGTACCAGGGCATTGATGGCACTTTTATGTACATTTCGCGGCAGAATGATCTTGTCCCCTGCCTTACAGACAGAAAGGATCATACTCTGCACTGCAGATGTGGTTCCTCCTACCATAAGAAATGCATGTGCTGCGCCAAAAGCATCTGCTGCAAGCTCCTCCGCTTCTCTGATCACCGAAACCGGATGGCAGAGATTGTCCAGCGGCTTCATAGAATTAACATCCAGCCCCACACATTTCTCTCCCAGCAACTGTGCAAGCTCCGGATTTCCTCTTCCTCTTTTATGTCCCGGCACATCAAAGGGAACGACTCTCTTCTTTCGGAAACGTTCCAGTGCTTCATATATGGGCGCATGCTGTTGTCTTTCATAATCCATTTGACATGTTCCTCTTTTCCTGTCGTCATGTACCGGCAAATACAGTTCTATCATTCAGCAATTGTATACTGGCTCAAAACCGGCACAATGATTCAATTATTTCTCTATATATTCAAGTCGAACGCATGTGAGACTCGGCACACGATTCTATAGAATCGCTACACATCCCCGCAAAGCGTTTATCTCCAACCATATCCTTTATATCTGCTATATCTGCACAAAAAAGAAGCAGATAAGTTCATTCACCATCTGCTTCTCTCATGATCTATAGAATTTCTCAGGCTCTGTCTCTTTATATACTGACCGGATTTCCCGTATAAATCCGTCTGTATCCTGTGCCTGTTCCCGTATTCTGAAATATTCATGACTGCTGTCGTCTTCAATCGCTGGCAAATATATGCTATGCTCTTATTGACCGTTTCACAAGATGATGTGTGCTTACGCACTGATTATTATAAAGTAATCAACTTATAAAATTTGAGCTTCTAACTCAATCAATAATGTGGTGTTTCCCCACCCGGCAACTGCCCCGCCTGTCCGTATGGCTTAACATTCAGAAACTGTCTCTGAATGTGAGCAAATATTTGCATGAAAACGATAGTGTCTTTTCATACTAAAGATGAGAATAACATACCTCTTTAACTGTTGTCAATTCCATTTTCCATATTTTGCACAGGCTTTACCTTCTTTTGATATTTTCTTCATTTATCAGGAAAAACTTTGTTTATTTTTTAACAATTCATTTCCTTGAGAAAACACATTTTCTTTCATTACCAGGGATTACGCTTCTTTTCTCTTATCAATTTGCACAACTTTTATCCAGTTTACTCACATTTTTTGACGTTTCAACAAAAATTTTCTTGACATTTTTTTCTCAAAATGATATATTGTATTCATCAATTGAAAGAACCTTCGAGTACTGACGGAAAGAGTGGAGTGCAAACCACGTGGAGTCGGAGGTTTGTGGACGCCGACCGTCTGGGCAGTATTTGAAGTATTCAGATACTGGCCTTTTTTTATAATTTCCGGAGCAGAAATCAGAAATGTCAGACAGACCGGCCGATACTTCTTTCAATTAATAATTGTTGCTGATCGCGGAGTGAACAGCAACAGAAGTTTTTCATGTTATGCGGAAACGAAAGGAGAAAAACAATTATGGGATTCAAATCAGACATTGAAATTGCACAGGAATGCGAGATGCTTCCAATTACTCAGATTGCAGAAAAAGCAGGTATTGACGACAAATATCTGGAGCAGTACGGAAAATACAAAGCAAAAATCGACTACAATCTTCTGAAAGAAAGCGATAAGAAGGACGGAAAATTAATCCTCGTTACAGCTATCAACCCAACTCCTGCAGGAGAAGGTAAAACTACTACTACTGTAGGTCTTGCAGATGGTATGCAGAGACTTGGCAAGAGTGTTATGGTAGCTCTTCGTGAGCCATCCTTAGGACCGGTATTCGGTGTTAAAGGCGGTGCAGCAGGCGGCGGATATGCACAGGTTGTTCCTATGGAAGACATCAACCTTCACTTCACAGGTGACTTCCATGCAATCGGCGCAGCTAACAACTTACTGGCAGCTATGATCGATAACCATATCTTCCAGGGCAACGCATTAAACATTGACCCACGTAAGATCACATGGAGAAGATGTGTGGATATGAACGACCGTCAGCTTCGTAACGTAGTAGACGGCCTTGGCGGAAGAACAAACGGTATGCCTCGTGAAGACGGATACGACATCACAGTTGCATCTGAAATCATGGCAGTTCTCTGTCTTGCAAGCGACATCAAAGACCTGAAAGAAAGATTATCCAAGATCATCATCGGATATACATACGGAAAAGTTTCCGAGCAGAAACCTGTAACAGCAGGTGACCTTCACGCAGAAGGCGCTATGACAGCCCTGTTAAAAGATGCTCTGAAACCAAACCTTGTACAGACTCTGGAACACGTTCCTGCAATCGTACATGGCGGACCATTCGCAAACATCGCTCATGGATGTAACTCTGTAACAGCTACAAAGATGGCTATGAAGCTTGCTGATTATGCAATCACAGAAGCTGGTTTCGGTGCTGACCTTGGTGCTGAGAAATTCCTTGATATCAAATGCCGTATGGCTGGTTTAAAACCAAGCGCAGTTGTAATCGTAGCTACAGTACGTGCCCTGAAATACAACGGCGGCGTTGCTAAAGCTGACCTTAACAATGAAAACCTGGAAGCTCTTGAAAAAGGTATCCCGAACCTGTTAAAACACGTTTCAAACATCAAAAACGTATACAAACTTCCATGTGTTGTTGCTATCAACGCATTCCCTACAGATACAAAAGCAGAGCTTGACTTTGTAGAAGCTAAATGTAAAGAACTGGGCGTTAACGTTGCTCTTTCTGAAGTGTGGGCAAAAGGCGGCGAAGGCGGAATCAAACTTGCAGAAGAAGTTATCCGTCTTGTTGAAGAACCAAACGACTTCTCCTATGCATATGAACTGGAAGGTTCTATCGAAGACAAACTGAACCAGATCGTTCAGAAAGTATATGGCGGTAAGAAAGTAGTTCTGACAGCTAACGCTCAGAAACAGGCGAAACAGTTAGAAGCTCTTGGATTCGGCAACTGCCCGATCTGTGTAGCTAAGACACAGTACAGCTTAACAGATGACCAGACTAAACTGGGTGCTCCTACTGACTTCGAAGTTACAGTACGTAACCTGAAGATTTCCGCTGGTGCAGGATTTATCGTAGCTCTTACAGGCGAGATCATGACAATGCCAGGTCTTCCTAAAGTTCCGGCTGCTGAGAGAATCGACGTAGACGAGACAGGTAAGATCACAGGTCTGTTCTAATCCGGTTGAAATCAATCGAATAATTCAACAATATAAAAATCATATTTATATATGATATGTGTCCAGACGATTTTACAGGCGGGAAGTTTTTCCCGCCTGTTTTTTCTTATTTTTTTATAAGATAATCTTTTCCGGAAATACCAGGTTCCGTCATATGGATCGGATCCAGAATGCGATTAAGTTCATCCTCGTCCATAAGCTTTTCTTTCAAAATCAGACTTCTTACAGATTCGCCTGTCTTAATTGCCTTTTTTGCAATATCCGCAGCCTTCTGATATCCAAGATGGGGGCTGATTGCAGTGATAATACCTACACTGTTTTCTACCAGATAACGGCATCTTTCTTCATTTGCTGTAATTCCTACAATACAATTATCCACCAATGTCTGGACTGCATAGCCAAGAGTATCGATAGACTGAAACATGCAATAGAAAATAATCGGCTCAAACGCATTTAATTCCAGCTGACCAGCCTCTGCAGCCATGGTAATGGTAACATCATTACCAATAATATTAAAAGCGACCTGATTCACTACTTCAGGAATAACCGGATTAACTTTACCTGGCATAATAGAGGAACCATTCTGTTTTGCCGGAAGATTAATCTCCCCAAAACCAGTACGTGGACCGGAGGACATCAGACGGAGATCATTTGACATTTTGGAAAGAGTTACCGCACATGCTTTCACAGCACCGGAAACAGCTACAAATGGATCCAGATTCTGAGTGGAATCAATCAGATCAAAGGCCTGTATAAAGTCCATTCCTGAGATTTCAGTAAGATTTGGAACAATTCTTCTCAGATAACCTTCATCTGCATTAATTCCCGTTCCAATAGCAGTGCCTCCCATATTAAGAGTCCGCATTTCATCCATTGCTTTATCCATTCTGTGGATATCACGCATGATTGCTACCGAATATGCCTTAAATTCCTGTCCCAGACGAATTGGTACTGCATCCTGCATCTGTGTACGCCCCATTTTTATTATGTGATCAAACTCTGTAGCTTTTTCATTAAGAGCATCATAGAGGCGAAGAAGCTGTTTTTTCAGATTCTGCAACAAACGAAGAGAAGTCATTTTACCGGCAGTAGGAATAACGTCATTGGTAGACTGTCCACAATTCACATCATCGTTAGGATTTATAATTGTATAATCGCCCTTTTTTCCTCCCAGTATCTCAATCGCGCGATTTGCAATTACTTCATTGGCATTCATATTTAAAGATGTGCCAGCTCCTCCCTGAACAGGATCCACAATAAATTCATTATGGAATTTTCCTGAAACAATTTCATCACATGCCTGGACAATCGCCTGTGCTTTTTTCTTCTCAAGAAGCCCCACCTCACAATTGGTTATCGCTGCTGCTTTTTTTATGTATGCAAGACTGTTAATAATTTCCGGATGCATATTCAGCCCCGTAATGTGGAAATTTTCAGCCGCACGTAAGGATTGTACTCCATAATATACATCTTCCGGAATATCCTTTACACCAATAGAATCCCTTTCTACACGATAGTCTGTTTTTTTCATAGTTATTCGCCCTCCCATGTATTTGCCCTCATTATATATCTCTGCTATAATATAATCAAATACATATATTTTTATAAAATATATAGTGTTTAAGTTATATATCGGAGGAGTTTATATGTTTCAGGGAATGGAATACATCTATGAGGTATACAAGGAAAAAAGCTTTTCCAAAGCTGCTGCTGCTCTTTTCATTTCGCAGCCTTCTTTAAGTGCAAATGTAAAACGTGTGGAAAACCGCATTGGTTATCCTATTTTTGATCGAAGTACCAAACCTTTACAGTTAACTGAAGTCGGAAAACATTATATACAGGCTGTTGAAAAAGTCATGGATATTGAAAATAATCTCGAAAACTATCTACTGGATCTGGGAAATCTCAAAACAGGAACTCTTAATGTAGGTGGCAGTAACTTTTTTTCTTCGTGGATTCTGCCTCCCCTTATTGCTGATTTTTCCCAAAAATTCCCCCATGTTCAAATTTCTCTTGTAGAAGAAAGTACAGCAAAGCTATCCCAGTTTCTCCAGGCCGGAAAGTTAGATCTGGTAATTGATAACTGTATTCTGGATAACCAGATTTTTGAACATTATATCTACCAGAAAGAACAACTTCTTCTAGCGGTTCCCAAAAATTATTCAGTAAATACCAGACTGCAGGAATATCAGATTCCTATTGAGGAAATCCGGAACGGGCAGTTCTGTTCTTCTCATATTCCTTCTGTTCCATTAAACAAATTCGAGAACGAACCATTTATTATTCTTCGTTCAGATAATGATACCGGTAAGCGTGCACTTACCATTTGTCAGGAAAATCACTTTTCGCCTTCTGTAGTATTTCGCCTGGATCAGCAGATGACTGCCTATAATATTGCATGTTTGGGAATGGGTATCACTTTCATCGGGGATCTTCTGCTCTCCAGAGTTCCAACAAATTCAGAACTTGTTTTTTATAAGCTGCCCGGTCAGAGCAGTAAACGCACTGTGTTTTTTTACTGGAAGAAAGGCCGCTATATCAGCAGAGCCATGGAAGAATTCCTGAAGCTGCCCTTTTCCTGATATGTCATACATATCAAAAACTGCCGCCTCCACAGATTTTACTTGTGAAGACGGCAGCTTTTCTTTATCAATAGCTTTTTATTCGCATCTCAGGAGATCACAGGAAACCGGAGTATAAAATTCTTTCTGAAAGCTCTCAAAATCATTACACTTTCCAAGAAGCCACATCAACTTTGCGACTATTGCCTCCGTTGTCATATCATATGCCTGAAGGAGATGATATCTGGACATTGCCCTGAATCCAACCTCATACAATTCTACATCACTTCCCTCCAGCATTACCTGTGTAGCAATCACAACAATACATTTTTTTCTGTTAAGACATTCCAGTTTTTCCAGAAAATTTCTTTCATCTGCAAACGGAATTCCACCAACCCCATAACTTTCTATAACTACTGCTTCATAATGATCACTGATGTAATCCAATATATCTGGTGTGATTCCCGGAACAAGCTTCAAAAGAAATACTTTGGGCACCAAACGGGAATAAAAGCTGGTTGGACCGGAGTCACCTGATATATCTACATAACGAATTACTCTGTCATTATCTATAAATGCCACAATGGGATAATTGATACTGTCAAAAGCGTTAAAACTCTTGGAACGTACTTTTCTGGCGCGTGTGCCCAGTATTGCTTCTCCGTTAAATATCAGAAAAACACCATTTACATTTTCTTCACATGCAAAGCGAAAGCTATCTCTTAGATTTTTGCGGGCATCTGTAACCGTTTTAACCAGAGGTTTTTGTGCTCCTGTGATCACAACCGGCTTGTGAGGATTTTGAATCATATATGAAAGAGCTGCCGCTGTATATGCCATCGTATCCGTACCATGGGTGATAACAAATCCATCATAACAGGCAAAACGCTTTTCTATCGCCTGAACGATCATTTGCCAGTGTTCCGGTTGAATATTAGTACTGTCTACGTTCAGCAGAGACAGTATTTCTACCTGGCAGAAATCTGTTATGCCAGACAGGCTTTCTCTAAGTTCTTCTTCCGAGATTCCCGGACGCAGCCCCTGTTCAGTTTCTACAGAGGCAATTGTACCTCCTGTTAATATCAATAAAATACGCTTCATTTTTTCAATCCTGAAACAAGCTTTTCATCCACCGCTGCATCTGGTGTCATTTTATAAATAACAATATAAACGATAAAGGAAATTACCATTGCAACCAGACCTGACGGTAAATCTAAAGGAAGAGTTATCTTATACTGGAATACAAATCCTAAGATTGCTCCTACAGCAAAAGAGATTACCCCTGCCCAGCGGAAATTTGGATGTTTATTTAAAAGTTCCATATTGTATTTGTCTTTATTCTTTCTTCCAATTACGAAATAATCTGCAAGGATCGGCGCACATAATGGCGGAGCCATAGATCCCAGAATATTAATGAAATTTGCAAAAAACAGCTGATAAAATGCAAATGAACCAAGAACAGTTCCTATAACTCCTGCAATAATAACCAGTTTTTTTCTGGAAACATTGATTCCAAATGCATTCAAAGACGGGCCCGTATACAGAGCATTGCAATAAAGTTCACTATTGTCTGTTGTCCAGAGAGCTGTTGTCCATACCACAACACCTAAAATCGCAACAATAAAGTTCACGCCAAGCATCCAAAGTACATAATTAAAATTGCCAATATATACTGTGCCAATATATCCTACAATATTTAAAATAGGATTAGTAAGAATAAAGCATGCAGCTGCACATCCCCAGACTGCTTTTGTGCTCTTATTGAAACGGAACATGTCAACGCCCATAACCGCACCTGCAATCCAGCTTCCCACTACTGCAGTAATTGCTTCTCCCATGCCAAGTCCGTGAAGTTCATTTGCTTTATCCAAAAAGCCACCAACACCGCCACACTGAACTACATAAATAATTCCTACTACAACAGCTACGATCAGAATCAATGGAGCAAAAACATCTGATACTTTTTCTATTGCTCCCATTCCCTTCACTGCTGTAAAAGTGAAAACCAGTCCCCAGAAAACGCAGGCGATTACTACTTCCAGTGTAATAGGTGCTACTCCGGAAAATCCGTATTTTGACGGGTCAAATACAATCACTCCAGTCGGATTTCCGATGAATGCTCCCCATATATCACCAATCATTCCAAGAATACTTGAGAACCACCCTAAAGTCAGCAATGCCATTACAGCCATTGGTATAGCACTTCCCTTATATCCATAAGAAAAACGTGCAAGCAGAGAAAGATTTAACCCTGTTTTCTGTGCGACAATCCCAAGGAAACATGTAACCAGATACAATGCTCCCATACCAAGAATAATAGCCATCATTGCCTGTGAAGGTGGCATACCGCCTGTTCCACCGTAACCGCCTAAAGTTCCGCCAATGATCAGACCGGTTACTGCATATCCAAAACCGATCCATACCATGAACTGGCTTCGGGTCGAACGACGTGCCGACATCGGAACTGGTTCCAGCATAAATTCTCCATCATTTCCCGGCATATCTACAGTAGTGTTGTTTTTTTCTTCCATAGCTTTCTGTTCCTTTCCCTTTTTAATTCATTCATTCTTTACCCTTTCCAAAGAGCCTCCACTTATGTCCGCACAAACGTATACCAGATGTATATCACAGAAATACATCTGCGTCAATAATTTTCTAAATCTTTCTTCAAAACTGTCGAAAGTAACAATCTTTTTCTGTGATTTTTGTTAGTATTCTGGTGATATACGTAGTTGCAAGTTACTGGTATTACATTTATAATGTGTTTAAATTCATTTATTCCATTCTTTATCTTTTTATTGAGGAGTGTCCATATATGATGATATCAAACGTTAATAAAAAAAATTTTTCTACTACGGAGACCATTCTGCAGCAGCTTCGAAATGATATTAATAATCTACACTATAATGATCAATTCATTACAGAAGCAGAAGTCTCGTCCCGTTTTCAAGTAAGCAGAACTCCTGCAAGAGAAGCACTGAATATATTATGTCAGGAAGGTATCCTTGAAAAAATTCCCCGAAAGGGTTATCTAATCCGTAAACTGTCTCTTTCAGAGCTTCAGGAACTATGTCAATATCGTTCTATTCTTGAATGTGGAGCTGTTGAATATGCAATCCGATTTGCATCTGATTCCGAACTGGAAAAAATTTATCAGATTGCCAATAAAAAAATTGATTTGAATGATTCTAATTTTTATAATCATTACAATGAGCTTAATCTGGAGTTCCATCTTTCCATTGCTCGTATTACGAATAACTCCTATCTGATTTCGGCAATGGAAAATGTTTTTTATCGACTCCGAAGAGATCTTGTAATTGATGGACGTTCTAATCTTGAAAATTCTCTGGACATGCATATTCAGCTGGCAGCGGCTATGAAGAAACGGGATTTGGAGCAGGCTCGCAGAATTACAGCTGATCAGATTGAATTCGTAGAAAAAAGATTATATTTACATTAAATCAAAGGAGAATACGATTATGTTAAATGAATTATGGAAAATGACAGCCCATCAGGTAAAAGAGGCAAACTTTACAAAAGCAATCATTTCAATTGGTTCCTGCGAAGCACACGGACAGCATATTGCCGAAGGATGCGATACTTTAGTCGCTTATAAATTGTCCAAACAAATTGCAGACCAGGTTGATGGTATGATGGTCATTCCTCCAATCACTATCGGCTACAGTGCACATTATGACAGTTTTCCATTTTCTCTGACATTAAGTTATGATACAACTATTGCAGTTCTCTACGATACTATTGAATCTGTTCTTCGCAATGGTATTAATCATATTTTTATCATGAACGGACATGATGGAAATATTGCACCAATTGAAATTGCTTCCCGAAAAATCAAAGAAAAATATCCGGATGCTCAAATCGCCGCACTCACACAGTGGTGGGTTGCTGCCGGAAATCTTCTTCCTAAAGACACTTTTGAAGTATGGGATGGACTGGGACATGCAGGCGAGGGTGAGACTTCAATTGCTTACTATCTGTTTCCTGACTGGTGTGAACCGGAATATGCAACATGTGTAGTGCCGAATCTCCCATCAGAAGTAGAAATAAAATGGGATTTCTCAGAGCTTACAGATACTGCCCAGACAGGTGATGCTACAAAAGGTACCGCTGAAAAAGGTAAAAAAATGAACGATGTTATCGTTGAACATGTAGTAAAAACCTTAAAAGAGCTTGATGCTACAGACTGGAAATATAAACCTGTAAAATAATTTCAGCTTAGACACGCTCTAATATTTCTATTGATATCAGCACCCGGTAAATAAGGATTGTGAATATGGACGAACACAAAATCAGAACTGAATATGTAAACAGAGATCGTCAGGTGATATCTGATGTATTAAAAAATCGTTTTTATCCTATGGTATCCAGCAGATCCAAGGATTCATATATTTTCGATGTAGAAGATCATAAGTGTCTGGATATGTCTTCTGGATGGGCAGTTATGAATGCCGGATATGGAAATGAACAGCTGGCCAACGTATTATATGAAAGTTATAAAAGAGACGGATTTGCATCTCTTGTTTCCGGAATGAGTGTAGAAAGTATCACTCTGGCAGAAATGCTTATCCAGATGACACCTGGGAATTTTGAAAAAAAAGTTTGGTATGGCCTTTCCGGATCAGATGCAAATGAATTTATAGCAAAAATGGTTCCTCAGGTAAAAAAAGGAAAAAAAATTATAACTTTTAAAGGATCTTATCATGGTCAGACTATGGGCGCCTATGCAATCTCCGGTCATCCATCACTTCAGGGTTTTGGTGGCAAGGGAACTTATCTTGATTTTCCAAACTGTTACCGTTGCAAATTCAAACAAGAAGAAACATGCAATGGAGAATGTTATAAAACCTTTGAAGAGCAGCTTGCTGCAATTGGAATAGCAAAATCAGATGTCGGAGCTATTGAGATTGAGGCATTTCTCTGCGACGGAGGTGATATGCCATTCCCTGCCGAATACATGCAGACACTTGAGAAATTCTGTCATGAAAATGACGCTTATCTCATTGTAGATGAGGTAAAAACCGGTATGGGACGCTCAGGAAAATGGTTTTGCTTTGAGCATGCCGGCATTACACCTGATGTAGTGGTTGTCGGAAAGGCATTAGGAGCAGGAATGCCTATCAGTGCAGTAATCGGCCCTAAGGAACTTATGGATGCCGGCATTGCACAGCATCTGTTCACCACTGCCGGAAATTTACCTTTATGTGCACTGGCTATCGAAAACATCAAACTGTTAGAGGAAAATAATCTTCTGGAAAATGCTGATGAACGTGGTAAACAGCTTCTCGATTTATTAAAAAATCTCCAGGATCAAACAGATGTAATCGGAGATATACGCGGTGTCGGACTTTCTATTGGTATAGAATTTGTCCAAAACAAAGATTCCCAAAAACCAGATGGTGATTTTACTGCACGTCTTGTGTATCGCTTATTTGAGCTCGGCCTGGTATGCTTTTCTACCGGCGAATTCTCTAATGTCATTGAATGGACTCCTCCATTGACTATCACAGAAGAAGAGTGTAAAGATGCCGTAAAGATACTTCAGCAAGCTATCCTTGATGTAAAATCCGGTATGGTAAGTGATGAAGACATAGCAGAATATATCCTTGGTTCCTGCTAATTAATCCACATAATCCCAATGGGGTTGTTGCACTGAATAATGCAACAACCCCATTTTCTTTTTAACTCATATTTTTCTATTCTGGCACAATAGAGCGTGTATCAAGCGGATAAAATCATCCGCTTTGCTACTTTCTCATAACCGAATAACTGCTTATTGCTTTTCACAACCGCCACAGTACTTCCTTGATTCCATTAGAACAGTGGTTTCATCGCCGGATACAGAGTTCTGAACTTCTGATATCTCTCTTCATATTTTGCAACCAGTTCAGGATCCGGTTCTACTGTATCAACAACTTTGGCAAATTTCTTACCGATGGTTTCTACATCCGGGTAAGCACCACAGCCTACTGCTGCCAGCATAGCTCCACCCATGGACGGTCCTTCTTCGTTCTCCAGAACATCAACCTTCAGGTTCATAACGTTTGCAATGATCTTCTTCCACAGTGGGCTCTTAGCTCCGCCACCGCAGATCTTGGTTCTCTCAATCTTGATTCCAAGGCTTCTTGCAACTTCCAGGGAATCACGAAGACCAAAGGCAACACCTTCCAGAACAGCCTGTGTCATGTCTGCTCTTGTGCTGTCCATGGACATTCCGAAGAATACACCTCTTGCATCAGGATTATTATGAGGTGAACGTTCTCCCATCAAATATGGAAGGAAGAATACATGATTCTCTCCCAGCTTCTGAATTGGAGCCTGCTCTGCTGCGAAATCCTTTGTCTGAAGAATCTCCTCTGCCCACCATTTGTTACAGGAAGCTGCGCTGAGCATGCATCCCATCAGATGATAGCTTCCATCTGCATGACAGAAAGAATGAAGTGCGTTATTTTCGTCCACGCCAAAGTTCTTACTGGAAATAAACACAGTTCCGGATGTTCCAAGAGAAATATTACACTGACCGTCACCAACTGTACCTGTTCCTACAGCAGCTGCCGCATTGTCACCTGCACCTGCAACAACTTTTACATTCTCACTGAATCCAAGTTCTTTCGCAATCTCAGGTTTCAGAGTTCCTACTACTTCCCAACTCTCATACAGTTTCGGAAGCTGCTCTTCTGTGATTCCACAGATCTCCAGCATTTCTTTTGACCAGCAGCGGTTCTTCACATCAAGAAGAAGCATACCGGAAGCATCAGAAACATCTGTACAAAAAGAACCGGACAGACGATATGCCAGATAATCCTTAGGAAGCATAATCTTTACTACCTTCTTAAAGTTCTCAGGCTCATTTTTCTGCATCCAGAGGATCTTCGGTGCTGTGAAGCCTGCGAAAGCAATATTTGCTGTATACTGTGAAAGTTTGTCTTTTCCGATCACTGTATTCAGATATTCTGTCTCTTCGCCTGTACGTCCGTCATTCCAGAGGATTGCAGGACGGATCACATTATCATCCTTGTCAAGTGTTACAAGACCATGCATCTGGCCGCCAAAACCAATTCCTGCTACCTGCGCTCTGTCGATATCCTTTGTCAGCTCTTTCATGCCTTCCATACTCTGCGCAAACCAGTCTTCCGGTTTCTGCTCAGACCAGCCCGGATGTGGGAAGAATAAAGGATATTCTCTGGATACGATGTTACAGATTTTTCCTGATTCTTCCATAAGAAGAAGTTTTACAGCGGAAGTACCAAGATCAATACCGATATAATACATAAGTGCTCTCCTTTTCTATTTCTAATCTAATACATCCCAGGGTAAACCCCCGGGATGTATTAAAATTTATAGTGTCAGTCTGTTTATCTGAATTAACCCCATGGATTTTCTGTCAGGTATCTTACACCTGCCGGCTGGTTATATCCAATCTCTTCAACCGGAACACCGATGTATTTGAATACTTCAAACAAAGCTTTTCCATAATGTCCGAATGCAACTGCTCCGTGATGTGGATATCCTCCCTCAATCAGTACATGACGGTAGAAACGTCCCATTTCAGGAATTGCAAATACGCCGATCGCACCGAAAGATTTTGTTGCAACCGGAAGAACTTCACCGTGTGCAATATATCCGCGGAGTTTGTTATCAGCAGTGCTCTGCAGACGATAGAAAGTGATATCTCCAGGAACAATATCTCCTTCAAGAGTTCCGTTTGTAACTTCTATCGGAAGAGATCTTGCCATGATCATCTGATACTTCATCTCACAGAAAGAAAGCTTACTGGAAGCTGTATTTCCGCAGTGGAATCCCATAAATGTATCTTTCAGTGTGTAATCAAATTTGCCCTCAATAGACTCTTTGTACATATCCTTCGGTACAGAGTTGTTGATGTCAAGCAGTGTAACTGTATCCTGGCTTACAACAGTTCCGATGAACTCACTTAATGTACCATAGATATCAACTTCGCAGGATACCGGAATGCCCTGAGCAGTCAGACGGCTGTTTACATAGCAAGGAACAAATCCAAACTGTGTCTGGAATGCAGGCCAACATTTTCCTGTTAATGTTACATATTTACGATATCCTCTGTGAGCCTCTACCCAGTCTTTCAGAGTCAGTTCATACTGAGCAAGTTTCTCAAGAATTTCAGGTTTCTTGTTTCCTGCACCAAGTTCTTCTTCCATTTCTTTAACAACTGCCGGGATTCTCTCATCTCCTGCATGTTTGTTGAATGCTTCAAACAGGTCAAGTTCGGAATTCTCTTCAATCTCAACTCCAAGGTTGTAAAGCTGTTTGATCGGTGCATTACAAGCAAGGAAGTTTGTAGGACGAGGTCCGAAGCTGATGATCTTTAAGTTGCTGAGTCCTTCTACTGCTCTTGCGATCGGAAGGAAATCATGGATCATATCTGCGCAGTCTTCTGCGTCACCAACCGGGTATTCCGGAATATATGCTTTTACATTGCGAAGCTGTAAGTTATAGCTTGCATTTAACATACCGCAGTATGCATCTCCACGTCCCTGGATCAGATTATCCTGTGTTTCTTCTGCTGCTGCACAGAACATCTTCGGTCCTTCGAAATGCTTTGCAAGAAGTGTTTCGGAAATTTCCGGTCCGAAGTTTCCAAGATATACACAAAGTGCATTACATCCCGCTTTCTTGATATCTTCAAGAGCCTGAACCATATGGATCTCGCTCTCTACGATACAGATCGGACATTCATAAATGTCTGCTGCATCATATTTCTTTGTATAAGCCTCTACAAGTGCTTTTCTTCTGTTTACGGAAAGGCTTTCCGGGAAACAGTCACGGCTTACTGCTACAATTCCGACTTTTACTTTTGGCATGTTATCGATCATGATAGATTCTCCTTTTTCTTAATACGATTTTGGGGTTAATTTATTATTTATTTGGGGTTTCATTCATTACCTCATCTGTTTCTGTCAGCAGTACTCAGACCGAGATTTGCTATCAGTCAATGGTGATATTCTCTCCACGAAGTCCGTTTACTGCACCCTCGATTGCCGCATCTTCATGTGCAATGAGCCATTTGTTCTTAGCTGTCAGCAGGCTGTCCTCGCCTGTCTTAGCTGTCTCAAATGTAAGATCTGTATTGGTTCCTGCCGGAAGTACGACTACACACTGGAAACCGCCATCCTGTACATTGCATGGCGCATAATGAAGTGTAGTTGCATATACTTCAATACCTGTTCCTGCAGGTACCAGGAATGCTTCGATCTTAGAAGTATCATATGTAAAATCATCTGTGATATCCTGCTGGCTTCCGATAAGTAGCACCAGATCTGTTACCGCTACATTGATCTCTGAACTGCGGTGATATTCTACTGCATTTAATTTCTTATTATGTCCGTTGCAGTATCCAATTTCGATCGGGATTCCGCCAAATCCTTTATTCTGCAGTGCTTTTGCTACATCCAGAGCTTCCAACTCCTCAACAGATGGTACATAAACCACATCATCCGGAACCGGTGTATGTTTCATTTCTTTGAGAAGAGCACTGAAGTCATACCCTTCAAGCACCTTTCCATATTTACGGAAGGAAGCATCTGTTACATTCTGAATTTTCACTTCAAAAACCTCCTTATATTCTGTCGATATTACGTTTTCTTGACTGTGCTTAGAATATATCAGAATAAAGGGTACTTTTCGCCAGTTTTCTTGTCTAATCTATAGCGTTTTTTTGACCTTTTTTATTTATCTGTTTTCGCATCTCACTTGGAAGTATCCCATATCTTTTCTGAAATTCCCCGGAAAAACCCCTGCTGCTGCAAAATCCATTGTCTAGTGCAATCTGACTAATTGTATGGTCTGTATTCAGCAAATCCCTGTACGCATATGCCATACGGATATCCTGCAGATAAGTTTTATAGTTGATTTTTGCATATTTTTGAAACATTCGCGACAAATATGCATCCGAGTATCCAAAAGTAGCCGCCACATCAGAAAGCTTCAGTTCCTCCCTGTAATGCTCACGCATATATGTGGTGATTTTTGACAATGCATCCAGACGGCGGCTGTGTCGGATATCCTTCTCCCTGGTCTCTGTCACACGGTAATCCTTCACCAGGATATACATGATCTCGTAAAAAATAGAAATTGTCCGGAACTCATATCCAATTTTCCGCTCGGAATACACATGATATAATTTACGAAGCAAAGAAGCCAGTTTCTTATCCACCAGCTCCTCCTGCCCCCGAAAGCGGATATATCTCTGGGCAGTAAAATAATTCTCAAACTGTTTCAGAGGAATCTGCAGAACTACTGTTTTATTTTTCTCTACAGCATGGATAGAGTGGATCTCATTGGAATTAATGATTATCTGCTCTCCAGCTTTCAGCGGATATTCATCCTTATTTACAAAAAAATCCAGTCGCCCCTCCATCACAGCAAAAATCTCTACAGACGTATGCCAGTGCTTCTCACGCACATAATTGCCATTTCCTCCTTCAAAAAGAAAAACCTTAAACGGAAGTCCCTCATTAGGAATGATCAGTTCATGCTGAAACTCCATATATATTCACCTCCTAACAAAATAACCGCAGTATTCGGATACTCCAATATACTGCGGCTATTTCGATAACTATCCAGCTTTCTGTATACCAAATCTGCTGGATGATCCTATTCTTCACATAGTCCCACCCACTGCTTATTGCTTTTCGCAATTGAAGCAGGGGACTTACTTGATTCGGTTAAGATAACACATTATTTGCAGAGCTCTGCCACAACCTGATTAATCACCTTTCCGTCTGCTTTTCCCTTCATATCAGCCATAACAGCCTTCATAATCTGACCCTTATTTTTCGTTGCGATCACATCTGCAAATTTTTCTTCCAGATATGCTTTTACCTCTGCTGCATCCATCTGTTTTGGTGCATATTTGGCAATTACATCATATCTTGCCTGGTATTCAGCCTTCAGATCCTCACGGCTTTCCGGACAGGTATCCAACTGTTCTTTTACAGTTTTCAACTCCTTCAAAATAACTCTGTCCACCAGATCACTCTTAATCTCATCACGGCATCCCTCATCAATCGCTACCTTCTTTACCGCAGAGATCAGAGAGGAAACTGCTTCTTTTGTTACTTTATCTTTGGCTTTCATAGCTGCAACCATATCTTTTCTTAATACTTCTAATTCCATTTTTGTTCCTCCTGTTTTGTAATATATACTCTCGGAATCTTTATTGTAATTCTAAGAACATATATGATTTTTCGCATCTGCTCCATACGTTACTGTTCACTCTGTTCTCAGTAACGTTGCCAAAATTCATTTCAAATTGCCTGTGGCAATGGAATTTTGGCTTGTATGTCTCGGGATTTTGGCATATTCATGCCAAAACACCTCGCGGGATAATGGCGTGTGAACAGTAACATCCATACTTTTACAGCTGCATTTCTCTGTATTAAGGATAGCACGATTTTTTGAAAATGCAAATAATTTTATATAGAAAATGATCACATTATCATACAAAAGAAAGCCACCCCAAAATCATAGGGTGACCTTCTCATATATGATTCAGCTTTATTTTTTATGAAAAAGAATTGTGCAAATCAGCACAGTAAAGGGTACAGAAAGTACAATCCCGAAACTGCCTGCCAATCCCTGCATGATGGCAATTCCGATATTATTGGAATTGATGATCTGCTGGTACGGAAGATTATAGGAGTAATCAAGAAGAAGAGTACTGACACTACTTCCTGCAAATGCCAGTATAAGCGTATTGCTGTCCGTTCCCATCATGTCTCTTCCCACACGCAGCCCAGCCTTAAAAAGTTCCTTCCTGGATAAAGACAGATTCTGTCTGTAAATCTCATCAATGGCACTGCTGATGGACATGGCAACATCCATAACCGCGCCCAGACAGGAGATCAGAAGACCGGAAAAAAGCAGTCCTCCAACCTGGATACGATTGGTATTCCACAGAGTCATCAGTGTCTCAATATCCGAAACATTATATCCGGAAATTCCTGATGCCTTACTGAAACACCAGGCAGAAACCCCGGCAAGAATAACACCAACAAGGGTTCCAAGTGTTGCAGCACAGGTTTTCCGTGTAGGTCCGCCGATCAGATACATCGTGACCAGCGTAGTGATAAAACATACAAATACAGCAGTCCAGAAGGGGGAATACTTCAGGTACACCAGAGGCAGATATACAAAGATCACACAGAAGAATGTAAAGACAAGCCCCAGACATCCTTTTATCCCCTGTTTTCCACCGATCAGGCAGAGAACCAAAAGGTATATCAGGGCAAAAATATAGATAACCCCTTCTCTGTCCTGTGTATAAACACTGGCAACTGTAGAATCGCCAGCAACACTCTGCATGACAATCACCTTCATACCCGGTTTGCAGGCAGCTCCAAACAGATATCCGGAACTGCTTGTAATATCCAGCTCTTCTCCCTTTCTCACTCCTGTAAGCATACGGACACGAACCTTCTGCTCTCCCACACGGGTTCCGTTTTCCTCCAGATTATCCTGAAGGATTTTTACTACTTTTGCTTTCTCAAATGTCTGTCCTGTCCGGACCACCAGCTCTGTTTTTTCCACCTGATTCAGTTTAATGACAAAAACAGCGAACGCACAGACAAATAAAACATAAATAAGATACCGGACTGCTTTTTTTCTGGTAAGCAGTCCGGTAAATTTTATATTTTTCATACTCATGAAACTATTTGCGAAAAATTATCTTAATTTCCAGAAGCTTCCGCTGCTGCAGTTGCAGATGTATCTGCGGCTTCTGCTGTATCTGAAGCACTGTCTGTGGTGTCTGCAGCAGTGTCTGTATCATCTGAAGAACCGTCTGTAGTATCTGCAGAAGCATCAGCTGCGTCTGCACCAGTCTTCTTGATTGTAAAGGTATCATCAATTGCTTCAGCCTTACCATCATCAGTAATCTGGTAAGTATCAATCGCAAAGGTATCTGCAGTTAATGTGATCACAGAATAGCTTGGAAGCCAGTTCTGGCTGCGGGCTGCCACATAATCCTGCTGAGTGGAAAGAAGTTCATAATATTTGGAACCGGAAGCTGAGTTTGCAGTCATATAGAGAATTCCCTGTGGATCTGTAACTGTATCTCCGTCAACATCCTCAATTGTGTAGCAGTCATTGTCCTCATGGAATGCATCCAGTGCTGCCTGTGCATCTGTGTCTCCCTCTTCCGGAGCAAGTGCGATCTGTTCCTGTGTATCTACATTTGTCGCATGATCCCAGTCATAATCTGTTCCGTCTGCATTCAGGCTGAACTCATATTTACCATGAGTCTGTCCGTCACCATAAAGCATTTTGGAACGGCTGTATGTATGATCGTGTCCCTGAAGAACCACATCAATATCATTTGCATCAAATACAGGTGTAAGCTGTGTACGAAGGATCATACCGTCTGTGTCGGAGTGGTCAAGACCTGATCCGTAAATATCCTGATGGATGGTTACAATTCTCCATTTTGCATCAGGATAAGCTTTGACAGCTTCTTCAATTGTTTTCTGATGCTCTGCCACATTGTAATTATTGGTATTCAGAACAACGAAAAGGCCCTCTCCATAGCTGTAGTAGTAATCACCACCTGCCTGAGTTTTACCATTTTCTGTATTATTCGGGTTATTGAAATGATACATATAATCCTCATTCAGAGAATCATGGTTACCAATTGTAGTTGCCACTGCAAGTCCCTTCAAAGCATCTGCACTTAAATAAGAAGCATATTCTTCCTCTTTTGCTTCACCGGTCTTGTTAACCTGGTCACCTGCAGAGATCACAAAGTTGATATCCGGATTCTGCTCAAGTGCAGTATTGAGAGTACGGTTCCATGAAAAACCGTCATTTTCTGCTGCTTTATTGGCTGCACCGGACTCATTGGTAAGCTCTGCTCCATTCTGTGTCTGACCTTTGGAAGCACCGATCTGCGGGTCACCTACATAGAGAATTTTTACTGAATCTGTATCCTGTGTTTTGTACTCAGATACCTCTGTCTGCTCACCGTTTTTCTCAACTGTGTAATAATAAGTTGTGTTTGGCTCCAGACCTGTAACTGTTACATGATTATATTCATATGCTTTGTCTCCTGTAAAGCTCTGGTCTACATCACCGGCAGTTCCTTCAAAGGTTTCAAGATTGTCCTTGTCTGTTCCGAAATGAACTACAGGTGTTGCATCGCTGTCACCTTTTTCACTGTACCATGCAAAGTTCAGCTGTGTATCATCAGCACCAGGTGTTAAAGATACCTTTGTAAAATCAGCTGCTGTTGTTTCCCAGGCTGCATCCCAGTCAGACCATCCGGAATCAGCACCAACCACGCTGCTGTCTGTATAATGCTCTGTAGATGCATATGCTGCCGGACAAACCATAGTCACTGAAAGAGCTGTCAAAAGACCTGCAATTAGTTTTCTTCTCATAATAATAATAGACTCCTTTTTACTCAAAAAATATTATTTTTTTGTTGACAAGTGGAGTATATCACCCGAATTTTCAAAAAACAATCAGGTTTGCTTATGTTTGACAGACATTTACACTTTCCTTAACAAAAGCAGATATTTGTTAAGTTTCATACATCCCAGAGAAACAATCATTTTAATACAGAAGGGAAGTTGTTCCCCTGCTCCAGTTCTTCCATCTGTCCCAGAATCTGCTTCTGACGATTGTCAAAAAGCAGACCTTTATTGTGACGATAATACTGATCCGAACCATTCTCACGGATAAACCAGAGACTGTAATAATTGGCATTCAGTTCCGTGATAAAGGCTACCATTTCCTGGCTGTCGCCAAAGGCCGCTTCCATAAAATCAAAAACATTCTGAAGTGTCTGGGAAATATATTCTGTCTGAGTTTCAAGGCTGTCAGCCACCTCTGCAAAAGCTGTTTTTGCCTTCTCATAAGTAGCCTTTTCTGAAATTTCATTTTCAAAGAAATTCACTGTACGGATAAATACTTTTTCTTCATTTTTAGTGAGAAGCTCAGATTTTTTTGCAGTATGAAAATCATTTTCTGCCTTTTTATAAATAGATTCCAGCGTCATTTCCGGAAGGTTATCTCTGTATTCTGTCATGTAACCATAGAGCTTTGTCACATAGGCATCCATAAAATAACAGTCTGCAAATAACTGGCTAAGCTTTCCGTTCAACAAACCAACAATACTCAGATGCTCATCCAATGAAGCATTGCGAATTTTGCCCAGAGTGATGGGCGTCCATTTACCCTGAAGCAGATCCTCCACTGCATAATCTGTCTTATACTTATTGTAAAGTGCCAGATACGAAGCAAAATCCTTGGCAACCATGGGATGCTGGATGTACTGATATACCACCTCTCTATCCACTTCTTTGTTCAGTGTTTCATATACCTGTATCAGTCTGGAAAGATCTTCCCAGCCTCTGGCAGTGGCAAAAATGCGTCCGTCTACTGTGTTCTCCATTCTGTAGAAATTCTTTCTGCGAAGCTCCAGATAAGAGATCACAGCAGGGTGGATCCCCTGCTCATAGGCATATTCTTTCCATACTTCAAAGTCCGGCTGCACATCAATCCTCTTGATCCTGTCAAGAGTTACCACATCAAATTCACGAACAGATTTATTGTATTCCGGCGGGTTTCCTGCTGTCACGATCACCCATCCCTCCGGTACTTTCTGATTGCCAAAGGTCTTTCCCTGAAGAAACTGCAGCATCATAGGCGCCAAGGTCTCTGATACGCAGTTAATCTCATCAATAAAAAGAATTCCTTCTCTGAGACCTGTTTTTTCCATCTTTTCATAGACAGAGGCAATAATCTCACTCATAGTATATTCTGTGACAGAAAAAGTCTCCTGACCAAAGGTTTTCTCTTTGATAAACGGCAGTCCTACTGCACTCTGACGGGTGTGATGGGTGATAGTATAAGATACCAGACCTACCTTACATTCCCTGGCGATCTGTTCCATAATCTGCGTCTTTCCAATACCCGGTGCCCCCATAAGGAGTATTGGTCTCTGGCGTATGGCCGGGATCAGATATTCTCCAAATTCATCCTTCGCAAGGTATGCTTCTATTGAGTCCTTTATCTCCTGTTTCGCTCGCTTTATATCCATAATGTAAATCCTTTCCTGCTGAACACTTCTTACTTTTACTCAGTTTTCTCATTTCCTTGATATCCACGAATTGCTCCGCGATTTGCAGCTCTCGCAATTATAATTTTCTCTCTTCATTACCTGTCTGGCTTCTCAAAATCATCCTCATCCAAAATCAGTTTCATGGCCCATACCGGTACATCCACATCTCTGTAATTATCCTGCATAAACACAAACGCAGTCTTATATGACGGCATTTTCTTCGGGTAAATTCCGAATCCGTCTGTAAAATAGATCATCCCTTTCAGGTTATGAAATTCATGCTGTTCCAACAGTTTATCCACCCATTCAAATGCAGGCCTGAAATCTGTTCCGCCATCTCCATACAATTCCAGATGTTCCATATAGTCTTTCATTTCTTTCTGAGAAGTAATCCTTTTATCTGTGTGAACTTTCTCATCACACTGAATGATGTGCACATTTATTTTTGTAAAAAAGCTCTCACTCTCACTAAGTACACCGTAGGTTTCCTCCAGAAACTTTCTCACCAGTTCTCCTGAACAGGACATGGAAGTATCGATGACGATCACAAATTCCTCTATCTTCTTAACTTCTTTGGATTCCAGTGGTTCTATCAGCGGCATGTTTCCATAGAGACGCAGACCATAGGTATAGAAATTGTAATCAAAACTGTCATCATCCACTGCCAGTTCTTCATGAAAAACTGCAAATTTCCGCAGGAATTCTCTGTAATCATACCTGCTTCTGTTCTCTGTTTTTATCTGCTCCAGGAAACCTCCGTCCCGCTCACCTGCCTCCTGGGAAAAGGTTTCCAGATCCGTCTCGATTCCATCATTGATCTCCCCCCATTTGCGGCTGAGCATGGGATTCGGTTTCTGATCCGGTTTCTTACTTTCCCAGTATCTGTGGTCATCTGTGCGAAATTCCTGTTCCAGATTTGTAAGATCCTTTTCGTTCAGATTCCATTCTGACAATATTTTATATACTCTCTGTGCGTTGAGGGTTTTTCCCTCTTTTTCAAGGAGACGGTAGGTTTCCCTTCGCAGAAGACTGCGTGAGAAACGGATACTCCGATAGTTCATCCCATCTATCATATGCTCCACTGCAATGTCACAACTCAGATCACGCATACGTTCCTGGATTGTGATTCCATCGTCTACCCTCTTCTTACCTTCTGTACCGCTCCATGCAAAATGCCGGAAAATACAGTGGAATACCATATGCAGATACCCTCTGTTCACCAGAATCCTGTTCTCTCTATATAAGCCTCCCAGCATCTGCGGCTGGAAATACATCACTCTTCCATCCGTTCCAAATCCATGGACCTGACCATCCATCTGATAAGAAAAACTGCTCAGCGCCACATCCAAAAACCGCATTCCCAGATATAATTCATCCCGCGCAACCCTGAGAATACTGCTGCCGATTTCCTGCAAACGCTCTGCTCTTTCTGCTATTTCCTGTATTTTATCCTCTGGCTGCATTATTATTTTCCTCTATATCTATCACAGTTCAAACCTCTTTTTTCTTAGTATAGTTCTTCTATTCAAAGATTTTTCTGTAGTTTGTGATTGTTCATTTTTCCCCTGCTCTGTCCTGTCAGCTTCCTGACTATTTTGCAACTTATCCACATCTATACGTTCACTTCCTGCCGTATTATCCACCAGATTTGCTCTTTCATTCATCAAAAATGCGGATACTTCCGTTTCTTTTCTCTTAGATGCACAATCCAACGCAGAATCAATTCCCTCCAGTGTCCAGAGTTTTTGCGAGGATATCACTTCCAATCTGTGCATATCCTCCTGCTTTACCAGATATTCTGCAATATCTCCTAGATTCTTACGGATATATTCCCTGTAATTCTCCCTGGCTTTCCCGGTCAGTTCATAAGGAAACTCCAGTCTGCCAAATGACATATCAACCAGAACTTCCAGCTTATCCATGGCTACCGCCATTTCAAAAAGCCTGTCATATTCCTGATAATTCAGCTCCTTATCATAAAAACACTGCCTGTAATTACTGCCTGATCCATGATATTCCGTATACAAAATACGCGCCGGAGTGTTCTCAACCGCCTCATCATAATGCTCCGGAAATACAAGTCTGGCTTCTTCATACTCATAAAGAAAGTTTACATCTATCCTCTGCCACATCTCGCCCAGCATTTCCTTAACGCCTGACTTCTTTCCCTGTCTCATATGAACAGTCAGCTTCTCCAATGCATGGCAGCCTGTAAATGCACCACAGCCTATCTGCATCAGGCTGTCAGAAAACTCCAGCTTTTTCAGATTTCCGCAGCCATAAAAAATATATCGTCCAATCTCTTTTAAAGTGTAAGGAAAAACAATCTCCTCCACATCATTTCCTGCCAGAACATGCTCTTCTCTGCCAAACCCAAGACCATCTGACACTTCCCACAGGCTGGCATTTTTCAGTTCTTCTTTCTCATCCATATGACTGGAAAATGCATACGGTGCCGCACTGATCACCAATTTGCCATCTATCATTCCCGGAATCTCAACTCTGCCCTCTATTCCAAAACACCGCAGAATTTCAATCCCGCCAGATTTCTCTCTGTAGTAAATCTTCATTTTCTCATTTCTCCCCGAAGATATTTTCTCTCAAAGCACATAAAATCATCCCTGAAAAGTATAATATCCCAGGGATTTTTTCTATACTACTGATGCTTAATATTAAACAGATATTCGCACTCCACTACCCACCTATAATCGAATACCGATATAAAGATTACCATTAGCGTAATACTGGCTCCGGTTTAAAATTCAGATAATCTCCTGATACCAGCTTGTACTCTATTCCATCCACATAGCCTTTAAAGCTGTCATCATACCGCTTCTCTCCATGACAGTGAGAATAGATTACCTTCTCGGCGCCAAATTCCTGTGCCATCAGGGTAAACGGACTCTCCATCTCTCCAATACTTGTAGGTGGATAATGAAGAAACATGATAAACTTCTCATATCCTGCTGCCTTCGCCGCTTCAAAAGAGCAGCGCAGCCGCCCCAACTCCCGCTCTCGGATCTTCAGAAAATGCTCATAGCTGTCTTTTCCTTCATAACAGTAGCCTTTGGTTCCCACCAGTGCATAATCCTCATATGTATAAAAATTATTCTGTAAAAATTCCAGCTTTCCTCTGAACATCTCATTCAGATTTTCTGTTTTCTTCGCATCCCAGAACATATCGTGATTTCCCCGAAGCAGAATCTTCCTGCCCGGCAGAGCCATAATAAAATCCAGATCCGCCTGACACTCTGCAAGATCTCTCCCCCAGGAATGATCTCCTGTTATCACTACTGTATCATTCTCTGTTACTCTCTTCTTCCAGTACTTCTCAATCTTAACCACATGGTTCTTCCATCTTTTATCAAATACATCCATAGGTTTATTGACTGTAAACGAAAGATGAAAATCACCGATTGCGTATAGGCTCATTGTACACTCTCCTGTCTGTTCTGCTCGTTAATTATCTTCCAATCTCGATGCTCATGGCATGCCAGGCTTCTCCGCCCCAGGTGGAGTTTGCCTGACCCAGATCTGTAAAGCCGAATTTCTCATACATCTTCACTTTTTCATCCAGACAGGTGAGGAAAAGTTTCTTTCGTCCTTTTTGTGCTTCCTTCTGGCAGTATCGGGATACCAGTTCACGTCCCAGTCCCTGCATACGATATTCCGGACGGACATCCAGACCCAGAAGCATGATATTTTTGCCTTCAGGATTACTCAGGGAAATATCTGTGAAGAATTCGTCTCTGAAAGCCTCCTCATCTGTAGGAACTCCATTAAGAAATGCAGCCAGCTTTCCGGTTTCCTTATCCTCAGCTACCAGAAATGTTTCTGCTGTTGCTTTTATTCTCTCTGTCAGACTTTTCGGGGAACATGCCTCATTTGGCGGGAAACAGATCTGCTCGATCTCTATCGCCTGCTGTGTCTCCTCCGGTCTGATACATCTGAATTCAAATCTATCCATATTGTTTGTACTCATTTTATTATCCTTCTCCTGTTATCTTGTTATTTCCTGCATATTCGGGATCTGCAAGTTTCCCATATAGTTGTTTTATCTACATCGGGCAGCTTCTCTTTGATTTCTCATCCAAATCTTCCCGTACGTAGTGTGCATTAAACTCCATGTTAATGTCGCGGATTTCCTTTGTACCATCAATATATTCCTGATACATCTCTGTCAGTCCCGCCATACAGCCATCACAGCTTGCAGAAATATTCCCAAAAGATTCCTCCACAATCTGTTTTCTTTCTTCTCTGGTTGTGTCCTTTATCAAAATACTCTTAATCTCCATAACCTTCACCCCGACTTTCTTTGGTATTCTTTTGATATTTCTTTCCTTATATCTTTTATTTGATTGTAACATCTGAAAGCATTTTTGTGAAGCTAAGAAACAGGCATAAAAAACGGTCTGATTACATTCTCTCAAAATATGTCAGTTTAAAGTGTTAAAGTACTGGAATTTTAGATAACACCATGTTATACTTGTAAAGGAAAATGTGCAGGCAGTCCGGTCAGGTATAAAATATTCCTGAGTTCCGGCATTATCAAAGACCTGCATGTACTTATATGGAGGAAACAGATCATGTCTATGAAAATCAATCACGAGCTCCCTTTACCGGAGGTTCTGAAATCTCAGTACCCTCTCAGCCAGGAACTCAAAGAAGTAAAAAAACAGCGCGATGAAGAAATACGCCGTATCTTCACCGGTGAATCAGATAAATTTATCGTCCTTGTAGGACCTTGTTCCGCTGATAACGAAGATACAGTCTGCGAATATGTACGCAAACTGAAAACAGTGGCAGATAAAGTCTCTGACAAACTGATGATCATCCCGCGAGTTTATACAAATAAGCCCCGTACCACAGGTGACGGTTACAAAGGAATGCTTCATCAGCCAGACCCTGATAAGGCTCCTGACCTTCTTGCCGGAATTATTGCTATCCGCAAGATGCACATGAGAGTTATGCAGGAGACAGGACTCTCTTCTGCAGATGAGATGCTTTATCCTGAAAACCGCAGCTATCTGGATGATATTCTCTCCTATGAAGCTGTAGGTGCACGTTCTGTGGAGAACCAGCAGCATCGTCTCACTGCCAGTGGCATGGATATTCCTGTCGGTATGAAGAATCCTACCAGCGGTGATCTCTCTGTTATGCTGAATTCTGTCACTGCTGCACAGCATCCTCACCACTTCATCTACAGAGGAAATGATGTGGAAACTTCAGGAAATGATCTGGCACACACAATTCTCAGAGGTGGTGTAAACCAGTACGGACAGACTATTCCTAACTACCACTATGAAGATCTGATACATCTGTCTGCTTTGTATGCCAAAAAGGACCTTAAGAACCCTGCCATCATCATAGATGCCAACCACTCAAACTCCAACAAGCAATACAAGGAACAGATCCGTATTGTTTCAGAAGTACTTCACAGCCGTAACTATAATCCAGACCTCAGAAAGCTGGTTAAAGGTGTTATGATCGAAAGCTACCTTCTCGAAGGCCGCCAGGATATCAGTGATCATATGACTCCTGGCTGTTCCATCACAGATCCTTGCCTCGGATGGGAAGATACAGAACGGCTTATCTATGATATTGCTGAGAAATGCTGATTTTTATGGATAATACAAATAATTCCTGCTGTTGTGGAGAGACAGAACATTTTTCAGGCTGCCTGATCTGTGGAGCACCGGTCACATACAGCGTCGAAAGTTCTGTGAAAACCTGCAGCATCTGCCACAAAGAGCAGCTGACAAATGCTGTCTGTGAAAATGGCCATTTTGTCTGTGATGCCTGTCACAGCTATGGTACTTATATACCGGTGATCATAGCCCTCAGAAGCAGCACAGAGAAGGATCCCCTGCTGCTTCTGGAAGAGATCATGGACCTTCCTTCTGTCCACATGCATGGACCTGAACATCATGCCATTGTTCCCAGTGTTCTTCTGACTGCACTTCGCAATAATGGAGAGCGTATGAATTACGATACCGCATTATCTGAAATCTGTAAAAGAGCGAGGCAGGTTCCCGGTGGTACCTGCGGTTACTGGGGAGTGTGTGGTGCAGCAGCAGGTGCCGGAATCTTTATGTCTGTTATGACCGGATCCGGTCCCCTCCATAAGGATGCATGGCCCTTTCCTCAGAAGCTTGTCTCTGTTATTTTATCCAAACTGGCTGATGTTGGTGGTCCGCGCTGCTGTAAACGCACCAGCAGAATTGCTATTGAAGAAGCGATCAGGTTTTACAGGCAGTTCAGCTCTGTAAAGATTCCGCTGTCTTCTGTACTATGTAAATATTTTGAAGATAATAAAGAATGTATCAGAGAGGACTGTCCGTATTATCCTGTGAACAAATAACTATTCATAAAATAAAAAACAGAACGAAATCCGACTGATAGTCAATGGGTTTCGTTCTGTTTTCTAATAGTTTCTCTATAAAATAATACGTTTCGCAGGATACAATGCCCTATCGCTCCATTCTGCTTTTCTGCAGTCCAAAGAAATAATATTCTTCTCTGTGCAGACATTTCTGATCAGTTCTTCTCCGTTATCTGATATAAAAAGTGCTGTGATTTCTTTTTTCCCTCCAACACTCCTTACACAGTAATCTACCAGTTTCGGAAACTGAAACAGTAATTCATCCATTTCTCTCATACTTTTGGACTGGTCGATGCGCCTTACAAAATCCAGACGCCTTACCTCACTTCCGCAGATACATTTTCCGGGGATGATACGTGTATGATCGCCGGTCCTGTATCTGATCAGAGGCTGTGCCTCCATCCCAATGGTTGTGATCACCAGTTCTCCCCATTGACCGTCAGGCAGAACATTTCCCTCTTTATCTATGATCTCTGTGATACAATGATTCTCCCTCATGTGCATGCCCTCATGAGCCTGACAGCAAATCGCACCCCCAAGTCCCATCTCTCTGGAACCATAATGAGGCCAGAGTGGTGTTCCCAAAATTTTTTCTATTGCTTTCATTACTGTTTCCGGACAGGCATCCCCTGATATCAGTGCTCTCTTTATACTGCCTTTTCCACACATTCTGAGCATGGAAAGCAGTGCTGTCGGCATACCTACATAAGTATCCGGCCGCTCCTCTTCCAGAATTGTTTTTAACTCACCATAGGTTTTATTGTTCCCGGTTAAAAGGGGATGTGCTCCTATACGTCTGATTGCGTCTGCGATCAGTTCTCCCAGTCCAGAAGGACCTGAAAACGGCATGGCAACCATAGTCCTGCTTCCCGGATAAATAAACTCACCAAGTCCGGCCATAAAAAGTTCTATGGTATGTTCACAATCTCCTTCTGTATAAAATACACGTTTACCTGCACCTGTTGTTCCGCTTGTCTGTTCTGAAATGATCCTCTGTATTTCTCCCTGAGAGCACAGTAACATCCTGCCCCCTTTCTGAGCAAGGTCGGATTCCGTTGTAAAGGGAAGGGTTTTCAGATCATCAAGGCTTTCCAGCCTTTCCGGCAGATCTCTATAAAATCCCTGCCTTTCTTTTTCTCTTTTCAGAACAGCATTCAGTTTATCCAGCTGTATTTTGTTTATTGTTTCCCTTGTAATATCTGTAATTTTTTCCTGCCTACAGATCATTGCATCTATATTGGATCGTTTCACTTTCTGTATAAATATGTTCCTTTCAGATTAGTCAGATTATATGCACAGAACGGTACCATTCCGTGATCAGGATCCACTTCACAGATATAACAGCGTTTCAGACGGTCAAGATCCAGATTCCAGGCATCCTGAAAGATCATACCTGATACTGCAAAGGTTTCATTATGTATCCGGATCAGAAACTCATCTAGCGCATCTGTCTGTGTCATTTCTCCCTCATCATAGGTTTTTGTACTGTAGCTCCACTGATTTTCCACATACTGCCTGGAATCATCACTGGTAGTACAGCAGCATCCTTTTCCTGATTTTTTTTCAAGAAGCTTCAGTTCCTGCTCTCCTTTTCTCAGATAACTTGCATGAAAGGAGCAGTAGGGATTCTCTGCGCCGCCGCCTGCAAAATCCTCAATTTTCATCAGTCCCTCTGTCTGTTCTTCAATAAGCCTCAGCATCTTTGGTATGGTGATGGGATTTTGGGGGCGCTTCTGGGAACATCTGCCAAAATAACTGATAGGCTGAAAATGTACGCCACGAACAAAGGGCATATGATCCAGACCAAATTTCAGGATATCCCCTACCTGCATATCATTTACTCCCGGCGCAATGACCGGCACAAGAGCAATACCAAGCTCTGCTTCTGAGCAGTTTAAGACCGCCTTTTTCTTCAGTTCCATCATAGCCTGTCCACGTAAAGTCTCATAAACCTGATCTGTCACACCGTCAAACTGAAGAAATACTGTATTCAGTCCTGCTTTTTTCAGCTTTCCGGCATACCCCTCCTCCCTGGCAAGCCGGATCCCATTGGTATTTAACTGAAAAAATGTAAATCCTTTTTCTCTTCCCATATGTATGATTTCAGGCAGATCGTCCCTCATGGTTGGTTCTCCTCCTGAAAGCTGTATATTAAAGGGACCTCCGTGAGCCATCAGAAAATCATACTGTTTTTCTATTTCACAGATGGGAATATCTCCCTTTTCCCTGTCTTCTCCTGCTGAAGCAAAGCAGACAGGACAATGCATATTACAGCGTTTTGTAACTTCCAGGATCATACAGCAGCCTTTTCTTTCATGTTCCTCACAGAGTCCGCAATTATCCGGACAGGATTTTTCTTTAACCTTCGGATTTACAGGCGTTTCTGCTGAGAGATTTTCTCTTCCCCAGGAAAGATAATCTGCTGCATTTCCTTCCCAGATCAGGGTCTGAAATTTTCCATGAGCATTGCATTCCTTTACCAGATAGATCCCGTCTTCACCGATACCTTTTATGGCAGGAACTACCTTCATACATTCCGGACAGACACTCTTTGTTTTGCCGATGGTGATCAAAGCTTCAGTACCTCCCGCTCTGTCAGAATTTCCATAACTTTTGTATAAGTATCTGCAATAAGTCCAGGACATTTCTCCATGATCACACCCCAGTCCAGATGAGTGATATCCTTACAGTAAAAAGCTCCGAATTCTTCCTCTGTCTTCTGGCGGAACCACTGATATAATTCCTGTACAGCCGGTTTCATCTGTGCATCTTCCTTCTCCTCAGGAGCCAGATTTCCGAGAAAATATCCGATGGCACAGGCACTTCCTGTCAGACATCCGCAGGTATCTCCACAGTAACCGATTCCTCCGCCAAGGCCTCCCATTGCCTTTACAAGCTGTGGATTTTCCTCTCCTATGGTTTCCAGAGTCATGATCATAATGATCTGTGAACAATGATATCCCATGCTACCTAATTCCATTATTCTTTCGTAAAGATCCATACATTACTCCTTTCTGCCAACCACCATGGTATAGCCTATTTTTCTGCCTTTGTATTCTTTTTGCAGAAGCTTATGATCCTCGCAGCAGAATGAATCATTCCAGATTGCTTCCAGATAATATTCTCTCCAGAGAGCAGTCTGATCCTCCTGACAGAGAATCGTAAACCCTGTTTCTTTCACAATTTCCAGAAGATTGCCCGGATCCAGATCTGACAGCAAAAGAAATCCTCCCTTTTTCAGTACACGCCAGCATTCAGAGACTGCCTTTTTCTGATCTCTGCTGACAAAAAATGCACACTGGCTGATACAGAGATCCATACTGTCTGCTGCATACTGAAGGGTCAGAAAATCTCCCTGCTGCACCTCACTGCTTCGCGGAGCAAAATCCACACCCTGCACATTCAGACCAAATGCTTTCATGATCCGCACGGTCTCTCCCTCTCCTGCTCCCAGATCCAGAGCTTTCATTCCTTTTTTCAATTCTATGCTTTTCAGAAGATGAATTGTCTGCTCTTCCCCTCCGGGGTGTCTGTTCATCTATTTATCCTCCAGTGCACGTTCCACTGCCAAAACCTTTCCAAGAGCCAGCTCTTCCGGAACATAGACAAAGCCACATTTGGGACAGACCGGCATCTCAACAGGAAAACCGTTCTCCAGATACATAAATTTTGCTTTTCCCTTTACAAGAGGAACCTTGCATTTCATGCAGGTCAGCTTTCCCTCAGGATCAATGGTATAATATGTTCTCTCTACTGCCATTACTGTCCCACCCTTTTCATAATATTCATTCTATGACTGTATGCTCTGCGTACCAGATACCCTTCTTCTGTTTCCACAAATCTCACCCAGAATGTAACATTTCCAAGTCTGCTCCTTGTCACCAGTTCTTTTGTCTCTTCATCAAAGATCGCTTCCTGATTTTCTCTGTAATCTGATAATACACGCTCCACATCGCTTTTCAGGATCATACGTTCATCCATCATACTGATGGCATCTTCTGTATATGCAACGGTATAATCTTTTTTCTCCATCATCAGTTCCTCATTCCATATATTTTTTAAAAGCTTCTCTTTTAGCTCAAGCCGGTTGTAGCGTTTCTCACTGATATCCGGCATATTGGCGGCATTTATACCATACAGAAGTTCCAGGATATGTCTGGATTCCCTGCCTTCCCTGACAAATCGGTCCCTGCATGCCATGCAGTACGTTATATATGGGGAATCGGATCGTTCCAGACACTTTTCTGTCATTTTATCTGCCATCTCTTTATTAGCGTAGGCAGTCAGTCCGCCGTATCCGCAGCAGGGAGACAGATCTCTGGAATATTCTGTATTTACAACAGTGCACCCCATATCTGCAAGAAGCTCTCTTATTGTATCCTGTGTCTGTGTATCTCCCCTGGCACCGCAGGCATCATGTATTGCAACAGGTATCTCCAGTCCTTTTGCCTGTCCGGGAAGTCCGATTTCCTTTAAGATCTCCCAGATTCCTGTGACTTTGGCGCCAAGACTCTCTTTTAACTGTTTCATACAGCTTGGACAGCCTGCTATAATCATAGGATCTCCCAGTTTTGCAAGCTCCTGCTTCAGCTGTTCATTTACCTTTTCTGTCATTTCATAGCGTCCTGCCCATTCACTGATAGCACCACAGCATCCCAGCATCAGAGCAACACCGCCCTCTGTCCTCCTGCACAGATCCTCATATGCCTCTGTGACAACATCCGGCGCTATAGCTCCTGCCTGACATCCTGGGAAAAATACATATCTACAGGTTTCATATCCCGGCTGAGGTCTGCATAAGAAAGCCTCCGAATTGGAGAACAGCATATCCATCAGTGCAAATTCATGAGGTGCCAGAGGCATTTTGTCTGTAGATACCATGTTTTCTCTTGCAGATTTGCAGACCTGGCTCATATCAAACCCATTTGGACAGGTTACAGTACACTGTCCGCAGAGTGAACAGGAATTCATCGGTTTATTCATCTGGTGATCTCCCATAATGATCTGGGTATTATTATAAATCTCACGTGCAAGAAGACCCGGATGCTTTTTATATTCCCTTAAATAGACACAGCTTTTCATACACTCATCACAGTGACACTGAATGCACCGCTTTGCTTCCTCAACAGCTTCTTCTTTTGAATATCCATCTGTGCTGCAGGGAATCTTTTTGGAGCCTTTCATCCCGTCCATATTTGTATAGAGCCTGGTGGTAACTGCTCCTTCACTGCCTCTGTTGCTGTGGGGCGAAAGATTCTGTACAAGGAGGTCTACAGTCAGGGCAGCTCTCTTTGCAGCAAAAGCTGCATCCATCACAGACCGGACCGGACCGCTGACAATTCCCGCCTGTTCTCTCAGCATGATCTCTGCGTCTGCTGTTTCCTCTGGAGCCAGCTTTTTGGCCACCTCCTCTGAAGCACAGACCACATCTGCCTCCTTCATTTTCGCTCTGATAAACGGAAGGTCAAGACTGCATCCGAATTCAAAGGAAAGGTCCATGGAACTGAGACGTTTTACCTCATTTTTGCGATCTGATTCCAAAAGCTCCGGAGCTGCTGCTGCAATATAGGCTTCATAATCTTTCTCCTGACAGTAAATGGTTGCAGGATACATCTTCTTTTCCAGTTCCCCTGCAAGAAACAGCGGGAACAATCCTGAGCCAAAGATCACAGCCTTTTTTTTCTTTCTGATACGAAATACACTGCTCCGTTTTCCAGGTTCCCCATATCGTACAATGGCACGCTCTACTTCACGTATGGATATGCCATCACCCAGCTCACAGAGTCTGCATTTTTCCTCACATGGTGCAGTACATCCGTTACAGAGGATCATGGGAAATGGTGTGATCTTTTCATAAATAGCCAGAGCTTTCTTAAAGTTTCCTTTTGCAGCATAAAACAGCATTTCTTTTGTATCTGCTTTGAAAGGACAGGCTGCAACACAGTACGCCGGCTGTTCATGAACACAGAGGCTGATCATATGATCCATCTCTTCCTTTGACATTCGATTTACGTGATAAACATGAGTGGAACCTCTTTCCTGTATATATGTCATAACCCGATACTCCTTTCATTTCCAAAGGGGAGACAGTCTCCCGTCTCCCCTTATTATATCACATGATAAAATTATACTGACAGTTATTTCTCAAGTTCCTTTAATGCTGCAAGAACCTTTTCAGGACGGGCAGGAACACGTGTGATACGTGCGCCTGTAGCATTGTAGATCGCATTCAGGATTGCAGGATGAGGAGCATCCAGCGGAGCCTCACCACAGCCGGCAGCACCGTAAGGACCGCTTGGGCGATATGTTTCATTGAAATGAAGTTCAATATCATCCGGCGCATCATTTGGATACGGAATGCCACAGTTCTTCAGAGAAGTATCATGGTTCAGATCCTCGAAATCTTCTGTAAGAGCAAGACCAATACCCTGTACAAGGCCGCCGTAGAAGTTGCCTTCTACAAGAAGTCTGTTCATGATGGTACCTACGTCAGCCACACAGGTGAATTTTTCAACTTTAACTTTACCTGTTTCTGTATTAACAGCAACTTCCGGAAGGAAGATCGTATACATGTAGGTTGCAAACGGATCACCCTGTGCTGTATCCTGATCGATCGGATGATCTGCACAGAAGGTTGTCACCCAGTTACCTTCATATTTTGTTGCAAGACCCTCAGCCACCATCTCATCATAAGTACGGAAGGTTCCGTCTTCTTTCTTCATGGCTGCCACAAGGTTTTCTGCTGCCAGACGACATGCATTACCTGACATAACCTGTGAACGTGATCCACCTGCAGGACCTGCATTAGGACATGTCTTGGTATCATTCATAACAAGTTTGATCTGTTCCGGTCTGATTCCTGCCTGACGAAGTGTTTCATGTGATGATACAAGAACCCCCATATCAGCGCCCTGTCCGTGATCTTCCCATGCAGCATACATTGTAACTGTTCCATCCGGATTCAGCTCTGCAAATGCGTTTGATGTATCAACACCATCAAGACCACAGCCATATACACCGAGAGATACACCGATACCATATTTGATCTTGCCATCAGAAGCTGCATTCTTTTCAGCCACACGTTTCTTAGCTGCTTCATACAGTGGACGAGCTGTCTTGAACAGTTCTTCTTCACAGTATACTTCAGGCGGATAACCTGTAGGGATCGTACTGCCTTCTGATTCTTTGTAACAGTTCATTTCACGGATATCGAAGGGGTCGATTCCCATCTTTGCAGCCAGAACATCTATCGCAATCTCAGATCCCATATAAGACTGAGGAGATCCGTAAGCACGGAATGCTGAACCCCATGCATGGTTTGTAAACACTGTTGTAGATTTGTTACGGATAGAATTGATTCCATAGCCTGCACCTGTAAACTGGGAAAGTCTCATTGTAAGCAGATCACCGAATTCTGAGTATGGACCATGATCCACATAGTTATTGCCCCAGAGTGCAAGAAGCTTACCATTTTCATCTGCTGCAAGCTTGATATTCATAAATGCAGGGGATCTCTTTCCTGTATAAGTAATATTCTGGAACTGATTAAATACCAGAGACACAGGACGTTCAAGGATCTTAACAGCAGCGCCGATCAGAGCCTCATTTGTAGGAGAGAACTTGTAACCAAAGGTTCCTCCTGCATGGTTCTGAACAATTCGTAAGTTCTCCATTGGCACACCGATACCATCAGCGATCATAGGCATATGCAGATGGATACCAATGGATTTGGAATGAACAGTTATCATACCGTCTTCGTCAATGTAACCATAACCGCAGTCCGGCTCAAGATGAAGATGAGGCTGACGTGAACAGTAAGATTCGATCTCAACCTGCTGTGAATCCGGAATGCTGTCCCAGTCAAAATCAGGACCCTTGATACAGTTTGTCTCAAAGAATGCGTTCGGAATACCGGGATGAATCTCTGCCGCATCCGGTGCGATGGCATCCATTGCATTCATATATGCAGGAAGCTCTTCGATCTCAACTTTAACTGCTTCTGCTGCTGCCCTTGCATGCTCTTCTGTATCAGCAGCTACGATGGCAATCGCATCACCAAACTGGAAGATTTTTTCATCGCAAAGTACAGGACGTTCGAAACCGTCTGTCTTGTTGTGTTTTGGAAGCATTACAAGACCATTGATCTTATTGGTTCCGCCTGCTGCCTTAATATCTTTTGCTGTGATAACACGAACAACACCAGGCATACTCTCTGCTTCTGCTGTGTCAATATTGAGAATATTTGCATGAGAAACCTTTGCCTGTGTAAGAGCAAGGCGAAGTGTTCCTGATGGCATCTTTAATGCATCATCTGCACCAAAATCCCAGGTACCTGTTACCTTCTGTGCTGCTGACGGACGGATATAATTTGTTCCAACAATAGAATCACCTGTCTGTTTGAACACAAGGTCTTCCTTTGTCATCTCGCCGCGCATAACTGCTGCTGCAGCCATAGTAGCATCGATCAGCGGCTTATAGCCTGTACAACGGCAGAGATTACGCTGTTTGTTAAACCAGTCTCTTACCTCCTCACGGGTAGGACTTGGATTATTGTCCAGAAGCACTTTTGCTGAAATAATAAATCCCGGTGAACAGAAACCGCACTGTGCGCATCCATATGCCATCCATGCAACCTGGATTGGATGCATATCAGAAAGTGTTCCCACACCTTCAATGGTTGTGATCTCTGCATGATCGGGAACACGGCTCATCTTGTAGATACAGGATCTTGTGACTTTTCCGTTCATAATAACATTACAGGCTCCACAGTGACCTTCACCGCAGCCAATCTTACATCCTGTAAGAAGAAGGTGATCACGGAGCACCTGCGCCAGTGTCTCATCCTTATCAAGAATAAGTATTCTCTCAACACCATTAATCTTCAATGTCTTTTTAATCATGTCCCATTCCTCCTTTTAAAAAAATTCATTTCAATCTTACTGATCTTCAGGCTTATGTGTTCCGCACGAATCATGGTCAGCTCCCCTGCCTGTCAGATCTTTCAGTCTCTCTATTCCTCTGGCGGAATAGAAAACAATGGAAGAGCTGCTCCCGTCCAGATTCTCACCGCTGAGCTTTAAAACATTTGCATTCTCATAATAATCGATGGGAAGCGTCCGGTTATATACAACCCCTGTACGCTCATCTTTTACCTGTACAGTAACTTCTTTTGCGGTAATCTCAAAAATCTTATCCATAAAAAAGTTCTCCTGTCCACGTTATTTTATATATCCATACTACCATAATTTTGCACAATTATACAAATTACAAATAATTAATAGTTGGCTATTTTATATATTGCAGACAATTTTATTTTGTTTTATTTAAAATTTTAACTATTTTTATTCTTTTATATGTTATAATAATATCAAATTTGTATAATATCATTGAAAGAAGGAGGTATCTAAATGCAGACAGGCGCCCTCATCGTGGCTGCGGGGAAATCATCACGAATGGGAGACTTTAAACCCATGCTTCAGCTTGGCTCCATTTCCATCGCACAGCGCGTGATCAATAATTTCCGGCAGGCCGGAATCTCCAAAGTAGTAGTGGTAACCGGATATCATGCAGATGTTCTGGAATGCCACCTGGCTTCCAATAATGTAGTCTTTCTTCGAAATGAGAACTATGCAAACACTCATATGTTTGATTCTGTCCGAATCGGACTTGAGTATCTGAAAGACAAAGTGGATACGGTACTCTTTACACCTGTTGATGTTCCGCTGTTCACAGCCCAGACAGTCACTCAAATGCTCTCTCTGGGGCGTCCCCTTGTAACTCCGGTCTGTAATGGCAATCCCGGTCATCCCATTCTGATCCGTTCCACACTGATTGATTCCATCCTAAGTGATGACGGAAAATCAGGACTTAAAGGTGCTGTGGATAACTGCGGGGAACCCATGTATTATCTTAATGTAAAGGATCCCGGTATTATTCATGATGCTGATACACCAGAGGATTATGCTGAACTTCTCCGCATACACAACCAGAGTCTGATCCGTTCTGAAATCCATATTCAGCTAGCCCGGGAAAAAGTTTTTTTTGATGAAAAACTCTATTCGCTGCTTACACTGATCCATGAAACAGGATCTGTCCGCGATGCCTGTGAGCGCATGCACATTTCCTATTCTACCAGCTGGAACCTGATCCATACCCTGGAATCACAGCTTCATGAACCTCTGATCATCAGAAGCCAAGGCGGTACAAGGGGAAGCCATAGCGAACTGACACCATACGGCGAAGAATTTCTGAAACGATATGCCCGTTTTTCAGAAGAAACACGTTCCTGTTCAAAAAAAATATTTGAAGAATGTTTCGGAGGGTTTTTAAATGCGTAACCTTTATCTGGTCCGGCATGGAAAACCACAGTATCCGGATGAACATTCTTACTGTGTAGGACAGACAGATTTCTCTCTATCCATGCTTGGACATCTGCAGGCAGTCCTTCTTAACGAAGAATTGTCCGATAAAATATCAGGGGTATACTGCAGTCCTTTGTTAAGAGCAGTTGAGACAGCAGGCCATATGGCACCTGAGCTTCCACATATCATTGTTTCTGATCTGTCAGAACGAAATCTGGGAGAATGGGATGGCCTTTCTTTTGATGAAATACGCCAGAGATGGCCGGACATTTATAAAGCGCGTGGGAATAACCCTGATCATCCGATCCCGGGAGCAGAAACTCCTGCTGCATCTGGTTTTCGCTTTTCGCAGGCAGTTCATAAGATTCTTTGCGCTTCTGAAGGTGATATTGCAGTGGTAACTCATACAGATGTAATCTCTTCTTATTTACATGCATTACATTCTGATATGTACAGCAGGCAGCGGTTTCGTCTGCCCTGCGGCTCTTACTATCATCTGGAAGTGAATGAAAAAAATAATATTTCTTTCTCTGATCCCAGTTATATACTGCCTCATCCTGAATTAAATGACGGACTATGTCTCAGGCTTCGCAATGCTGTTTCTCTGCCCCGTCATGTACAAGCTCACAGTGATGCTGTTACTGAACTTGCCTGTTGTTTATGCAATATGCTGGAATCCAATGGTTATATCTTTGACCAGAAGCTTGTTCGCTCCGGTGCACTTCTGCATGATATTGCCAGACTTCAGAGGCATCACGCGAAAACAGGCGGTGAACTTTTCTTACAGTTAGGTTATCCTGAGATCAGCCAGATCATTTCACAGCACCATGGTCTGTTGGAAGCCACGCTGGATGAAGCAGCTATTGTATTTCTGGCTGATAAACTGATTCAGGAAACACAGCGTGTAACCATAGAAAAAAGATTTGCCGACAGCATGAGTAAATGCAAAAGTCCGGAAGCTCGCAAAGCTCATGAGCAGCAGTTAGAACAAGCCCGCAAACTGCAGGACATGATACAATCACTCTGCCATATCACGCTTTAGTTCAGGCGGGCAGACGTACACAACTGGAGCAGAAAAATCACTTAATTTAGTTAGGAGGTATTTTATTATATGAGAACATTATTTCAGACAATAAAACAACAATTCCTGGAGGGAAACGATCTTGTACTTGTTTCCGTTACAGCATCCTCAGGGTCTACACCAAGAGGTGCCGGTTCCCGCATGCTGGTCGGAAAAAACGGCAGAATTTCCGGAACCATCGGAGGTGGAGCTGTAGAATATCGTGCTGAATGTATGGCATTGGATATTCTTGAAAAAAAGGAATCCTGCGAGCATGAATTCCGGCTGAATCATAAAGATGTTGAAAATATTGGTATGATCTGTGGTGGTGATGTTACGGCCTTTTTCCAGTATCTTGATCATAACGATCCGATTATTATGGAAATCACGGAAACTGCTGAAAAATTCTATGAAGAGCGAAAAGATTTCTGGCTGATCTGCGATCTTCTCACCACCTCCGGTGTGAGCCTCTACAGTCCTGCATGCGGTCTCATCGGAACTGCCAATGTTCCTTCTTCTGTATTATCTTCTTTGTCTACAAAGCCACACCGATATCACAGTGAAGATTATGATCTGTTTTCTGAACAGATTGGAACCTCAGGAACTGTCTATGTATTCGGCGGCGGACATGTCTCACAAAAGCTTGTCCCAATCCTTGCAAGCGTTGATTTTCGCTGTGTTGTCCTGGATGACCGGCCGGAATTTACAAATCCTGCTCTTTTCCCAGGAGCAGTTGAAACAATACTTTGTGATTTCAACCATCTGGACCAGTATGTTTCTATTACAGCTGCTGATTATTGCTGCGTCATGACACGTGGACATTCCTATGATACCATTGTACAGGCACAGCTTCTCGCTACACCTGCATGTTATATAGGCGTCATTGGAAGCCGTGCAAAAAAAGCTGCTGTATTTCGCCGTCTGATTGAAGAATACAACATTAATGAACAAGATTTAAACCATATCATCTCACCTATAGGACTGGAGATCAAAGCAGAAACACCGGCTGAAATCGCCATCTCCATCACAGGACAGATGATCCAGGTTCGCGCTGACAGAAAGGCTACATCAAAATGATGGCAAAATCAGTATATAAAACTGTAATATTTGGTGCCGGACAAATTGGACAAATGACCGCAAGACTTCTCAGCAGTCCCTGTCAGCTCCTGTGCTTTGCTGATAATGACCCCCATAAACACGGATCATATATTGGAAATATTCCAGTCTGTTCTCCGGATACTGCAGCAGCACTTCTCCCGGATCTGGTCATCCTGGGAGTTCTGGATGAAGAACGGCGCAATTCTATGATAAAGCAGATGGAAAACTTAGGTTATCACGGACCTTTTCGTGATCCCTCCGTCCTTCGCATGTTTGACGCACGGGTTGCTGTTATGCGTCTTTTATCTGAGCAGATCTATCAATTGGATATTCCGGGAAATGTTGCAGAACTAGGTGTTTTTCGAGGTGAATTTTCTTCCCTAATCAGTGCAGCCTTTCCAGACCGAAAAATCCATCTTTTTGATACTTTTGAGGGCTTTTCAGAAAAGGATATCACAATAGAAGCCTCCGGTAATCTGTCCCGTGCCAAAACAGGTGATTTTTCTTCTACTGATATTGACTCTGTTCTTCATGTTATGCCTGATCCTACACGTACTGTGATCCACAAAGGATGGTTTCCGGATACCTTTTCCGATGTCACAGATGAAACTTTTTGTTTTGTATCTCTGGACGCAGATCTCTATGCTCCAACTGCAGCCGCACTTCCTCTGTTCTATGAACGCCTGGCCACCGGAGGAGTTCTCCTGATCCACGATGTGTACAGTACACAGTTTTCCGGATGTCGAAAAGCGGTCGGGGAATTCTGTCTGAAAAACCATCTGTTTGCAGATCCTGTATGCGATCTGCATGGAAGCGCAATGATCCGAAAATTATAAAAAGAAACGCCGGAACCGGTATTTACCGGAACCAGCGTTTCTTTTTCATTTATTTATTGTATAGCCCTTTTCCACGTCCATGCCTAACCTTTATAAAGTTCCTTTCAGAACATTTTCCAACTGTTCATCGGACAGATCAACATGATAAAAAAGATCGAAAAATTTATGTATTTCTTCATTGATATCACATTTAATATATTCCGGATAAATCAATGCTGAGAACCATCGCATACCGATCAGACGATTTGGTCCTGCCGGACGATCCACCCAGCTAAACGGTGCATTAGGAGTTCCATAAACCTTTTGGTCCTGTACTGCTTTTAGTGAAGCATAATCAGGATTGCTCAGGATATCTTCTGCTGCAGAATTTCCGCTTTTATCTGCCTTTGGTTCACCATTTACAACAATCACATCCGGATCCCATGCAAGAAGCTGTTCTGCTGAAATCTGAACACGAGATCCATCTCCCAATTCCAGATCTGCAACATTGACTGCATTGATGGCATCAAGGATCTGTGCATGCTGGGATCCCCTGGGTGCAGTTTCCAGTGAATCCTCTCCATTACCGAAGTATACACTGACTTTCTTTTCTTCTGGAATATCTGAAAGTGCATTAATATCAGTAAATACCTGCTCCGCATACTGAGCAAGCTCTTCTGCATGATCTTCTACGCCAAGAAGTTCGCCCATAAAACGAAAAGCTTCCGCAGAATTATTAAGCTCATTGTCTACTGCAACAACCGGAATTCCAAGGCTTTCTGATAACGCATCGCAATCAGAAACCATTGTATCATTAATCTTTCCACTATTAATAGCAATTGTAGGATTGGCAGCAATTACTGCTTCATAATTGACAGCATCACCCATTCCAAAATTAGGAAGATCCTGATATTTGTCCAGAATAATAGATTTCTCAACATCATTCAGTTCATAATTCCACCCAAGAAGCTTATCCGGTGCAACCATATACAGAAAAATTGCAGCTACCGGACCTGCTGAAAAAACAGATTCAATATTTTCTGCTACAGGGACCGTTACTTTTCTTCCTGCCATGTCTGTGATCTCACGGGTTTCAGCAGTTTCCTGCGTGGCATCCTGCTCCCCACTCTGCGCCGGCTCTTCAGTAGCAGCCTTCGTTTCAGAATATCCTGTTAAAAGACTGACTGACATCACCAGACATATAAGCAGAGCCAAAAGTTGTCTGTGCTTTTTCATAAACTTTCTCCTTTCTTTTCTCCGCATTACTCATAATTGACGCTTATTGAAATTGACTATACAATTTTTAAGTATTATAATGTATATGCGAATAGTTTTTAAAAACAATTCGATTTTTCTGAGTATAACACCGTAAATTTGATTAGTCAAGTTACAAGGATGAATGATTATGAATCTGACAGCTAATGAAAAAAATGCCGCCGTTGCCCGGCAAAAACGATATGTTCTGCTGTTGGCGGTTATGCTGGTACTTTTATTTATCATTATAGTACTCTCATTCTGGGTGGGATATTATCCGCTTACACCAGTGCAGGTACTAAATGCATTTTTATCAAAATTTGGTTTTAAAGGAGATATTTTACCCCAGGCAGTTACCATATTCTGGAATATCCGTCTGCCCCGTATTCTGTCTGCTTTATTTATTGGTGCTTCCCTCTCGGTAGCAGGTGCAACCTATCAGGGAATGTTTCGCAATCCACTGGTATCTCCGGATATCCTTGGAGTTTCTTCCGGTGCAAGTCTCGGAGCTGCTTTTGCAATTTTAAACGGAGCTTCCAACTGGATGATTCAACTTTCTGCTTTTGCAGGTGGTGTAGCCGCAGTAGCCGCATCCTATCTTATCAGCCGAAAATCCGCACATTCCCAGACTCTCAGTCTTGTTCTGACCGGAACTATGATCATGTCACTCTGCAATGCCGGTGTCACAATGATCAAATATGTGGCAGACCCTAATGATGTTCTCCAACAAATTACTTTCTGGCTTATGGGCAGCTTAACCAAAACCACAACCAAATCCTTTTCCTGGAGTGTTCTTCCGATGATCATTGGATTAAGTCTGATTTTTATTTTTCGATGGCAGATCAATCTGCTGACTTTGGATGAAGAAGAAGCCAAAAGTTTAGGAATCAATGTGCGTAAATATCGTCTGATTTTTATAGTCGCTTCCACATTACTCAGCGCCGCTGCAGTCTGTCTTGGAGGATTGATCGGATGGGTCGGGCTGATGATCCCCCATCTGGCACGTGCACTGGTTGGCGTTGATTACAGAAGGCTGATACCTGCAAGTGCGATCCTTGGTGGCGGATACCTGATACTTGTTGATGACATTTCCCGTTCCCTTTTGTCCATGGAACTTCCACTTGGCGTTGTCACAAGTATCATGGGCGCCCCCTTCTTTATCTATCTTATCATCAAACGAAAGGAGCGCGCGTAATTATATGCTTCTGGAAATTGAAAATGTTTTTGGCGGTTACGGCAATGGTGATATTTTAAAAGGTATCAGCTGCAGCGCAGACTATGGTGATGTGCTTTGTCTGCTTGGTCCTAATGGCTGTGGAAAGACCACTCTGTTCCGCATGATATTAGGTTCCCTTCCTGTTTCTAATGGAAAAATAAAGATAGCCGGAAAAAATATTAGTGACTTTACAACCAAAGCACTGGCAAATATGATTGCATATATTCCCCAATATCATTCCCCTGTATTTGCCTATACAGTTCTTGATATGGTAATTATGGGGCGTGCTTCTCATTTCTCCGCATTTGAAACCCCAAAAGAGCCTGATCAGGAAGCAGCTTTTGCTGCCTTGGAGAAAGTAAATGCCCTGCCTTTTGCCAACAGGAAATATACTTCCTTAAGCGGAGGACAAAGGCAATTGGTTTTAATTGCCCGTGCAATCTGTCAGTCTGCAAAAATCTTCATCATGGACGAGCCAGCCGCCAATCTGGATTATGCAAATCATCAGCTTCTCATGGAAGTAATTTCAGGGCTGGCCAACCAGGGATATTGCATTATTATGTCAACACATAGTCCTGAGCATCCCTTTTCCGTGGGAAACAAAGTTCTTCTCATGAAATCCGGAAAGGTTATGGGATTCGGTTCTCCCAAAGAAATCATTACATCTGAAGCCTTACAATCTGTTTACGATATTGAAATGGATGTGATAACTACATACGACCGCTATGGCCGTGAACGAACTATCTGTTTACCGGTAAACAGCTCAGCCAAAACAGTTCATGAGAAATGATACGTGGGTTACAATTATGGAACTATTATAAAATAAAATGAAATGGGACTTTACTATGACTCAACATATATTTTTAACTGGCAAAAAACACATTGGAAAATCTACATTGATCCAAAAGATATTGGATGATTATAAAAAAACCGCTGATGGATTCCTGACTGTCCGCACAAAAAACTATCTAAAGAATCAGTATTCAGTTCATATGTACCATCTAAAAGAGAAGGAATTCCCAAACGAATCTAATCTTTTGTTTTTATGCGGAAAAACAGATGAACACACTGCCGATACCTTTGAGCGTCTTGGATGCAATATTCTTTCCATGTGTTCTGACTGCTCTTTAATTGTTATGGATGAACTTGGTCCACATGAAGCAGACGCTACTTTATTTCGTAAAAAAATCCTAAACCTTTTGGATGGGCAGACTCCCATTTTAGGGGTATTACAGGAACCTGCAGAATCTTTCTGGCCTGAAATTGTAAATCACCCAAAAGTTGAAATCATTACAATTTCTGAAGACAATCGGAATGACAGAGCTTTACTCAATTACATTCAATGTAAAATTTCTTCTCCTTAATGATTACTCCCGGGGCTATTCCATCGGAACTAACCAAAGGGTCAAGTAGCCTTGTCAAGTAAAAAAATAACCGCTAGAAGCCTTGATTTCTAGCGGTTCTACGTGCGTTAGAGGTTGCTGCGTGCCAGTGGCACGCGTTTAGCAACGACCGGAGCGAAGCGTAGATCGAACCCGTTCGAGTCCGACCCGGACTCGAATAAAAAATAAGACAGTGCATATACACTGTCTTATTTTTTATTAGCGTGCGTTAGAGGATTCGAACCCCCGGCCTTTTGGTCCGTAGTCTTATTATCTGTTCTTTCTATCTTCCTCTAACGCACTGTAAGTCTTGATTTTCCGGCATTTTTCAAGTTTTACTTTTTCTATCTTTCTCTATCTGATTCCCTCTTTTTATAATTTTGTTAGTCAAATGTTAGTCAAATATTAGTCAAAACATTCACCTGATACCTTATTTTTTTGGTGGAACATACTCTAATAAATCTTCTACTTTGCAGTCTAACGCATTACAAATTCGTGCCAATACTGCTGTATCTAACCTCGTAACCGTTCCATTGCAATATTGATTAAGCTGAGTTCTTTGCAACTCCGCTCTATGTGCTAATTTGTTTTTACTTATTTCATTTTCTTTAATCAAATCTTCCAATTTAATTTTTATATACCCATAATCTTCTTCGACTTTCATAATAGTATAATGTATTCCCTTTTCTATACGATTCTAAACAATTATGCTAAATATAGTTGACAACTATAGGATATAGAAATTAGAATGAGAAAAGAAGCTGTAAGATGTCTACTGTAACTTCTTATCCAATGATAAGAGAAAGGTCTTATATGAAAAAGTTCTACCAAATAAAAAAATACATTATCAAAATTATCTATGCAGTAAAAGATTTCAACTATTATCATGCTGGCTCAATAATTGGTTCTTTTCCAATCAGTGCGTATCCTCCCTCTTATTACATTCTTTCTGAGGAAGAAAAAAAAATATTCCAACAGGATGTCGAACGGCAAAAAGAAGAATTACTCGAATATATAAAAAATTTATAAATATTAATCAAGGGGAAATCCCCAATTCTGGAAATTTCCCCTTACATAATTTTACTTATTTTCATCTGTCAAGGAGAGAGTATTTTTCTCCGAAAAATCTTCCTCTTGTATCCTTGACAGATTATTAATACATTTCTTAACTCTATCCCAAAGATCAAGCTCAAAGTAGTAGTTCTTCGTAAGTTTGTAATATTTTCCCTCTGCCAATAGTATCATGTGTCGCCCAAGTCGTGCCAACTCCGCAGGTGGCACAATTCTCTCTTTAGCTTCGGTTCTGGTGTTAGTCACTTGCTTTCCATTTTTTGAAACTGCCTTTCTATAAACTTCTTTCTCTCCTATAAGTCTTGAAAAATATTCCTGAGTATCAGAATCTGAACAGCCTAATACAATCTTATAAGCAAAGTTGTTAAGCATAGCCATTCTTTCATCTCGCCCATAAATCAAGTCTATATCAGCCAGACTTTGTGTTAATACCATAATACGAACATGTTTCTTACGCAGTTTGCGTAATGCAGGAGTTATTTCTAAGTGTCCGAAAGACGCAAACTCATCCAAACACATCAAAATCGTATGTTGATTATTATTATCACGATTTGAAAAGTATTCCATACACTGAGCAGTAATTATATGCACTAAAGGTTCATACAACTCTAACTTTGAGTCTTGAATTACGACAAAAATATTTTTATTTTCCAATTGCTCGGGTGTAAATGCTTCTTTCCCCTCTCTCTCTCGTCCAATAGCATTGTAAACGTGTGAATTTGTCGCAAACAATTTTAATGCTGAATCACAAGCCTGTTTACATCCGGCTATATTTTTCTCGTTTGTTCCCTCAAAAGAATTAATATATTGCTTTGCTTCATAATTTCCATTTTGATCAATCTCACTAAATAGCGTTGACCAACTGCTTGATATAATTCTTTTACATATCTGGGGAAAATCCATACCTTGATGATAATATGTAATCATTGCCGCTGTTAATATTTTTCTGCCCTCAGTCAGAAAAAACACACTTGTATCAGTCATATTAGTTTCCAATGGCATTAACTGAAAAGCTAACTGTTCTAATGCTTCATTTTTATCTGCATCATTCTCAAACATATCGACCGGAAAAAATATATTATATAAAGCCCCATTCATATCATCAGGATTAAAAATAATTTTGTTTGGAACCGCTACATTCTGGCATATATCTCCTGAAATATCAACGACATAACACGTTCCGTCCCAGTGTTGTAGTGTAGGTATAAGTATACTACTCGTCTTACCCAAGCCAGATCCTGCAAAACATACAACATGTCCCTCTGCATCTGTTGGCGAATAGTACAGTTTTCCCGTTTTTTTCCCAAACACAATCCCCTTTACTTTGTCTTTCTTTCTGGACATGCCAATATTATTTTTATTGTTATTTATTTTATATTTATTATATAGTTCTTCCCCAAAAACAAATAATATTATTGTCTCTAATCCTCCATGCAAAAGGATAAACATGAAAGCTGACTCTATTTTCTGGATAATTTTAAAAAAATTTAGTCCCATCTTCTGCCCCTTTCTTCGGTTTTATCATACTCTCTGCTATGCCAACGATTCTTTGTGTTTTCCTGCTTCAATTCTCGCACAGTACGATTTCCTCCTTGTGTCTTAGTTATCCCCGTTAAGATATTAGCCTGCACACCATGATCTAAGAGATACTTCTGCAACGCCGAATGGAAGTTTCGAAGTTCCGCCTTATTCAAAACATCATTAGCACATATTTTTTCCCCACCATGCTTTTTGTCAGCCGCCGCTGGGATAAACAAAAAATGAATATGGGGTTGTCCACCCTCGTCATTATGTACAACTGCCTGTACACAATTTTTCTCCCCATAACGTTCTGACAGAAATTCATATGTTACATTAAAAAATTTTTCCATTTCTGACATTGGCAAATCTTTAGGTGCTGTCACTATCCAACCTGCCATAACCTTAACATCTGCTCGATTATAACAATATAATTCACTTTTTCGCTGTCTATAATACTCATATGAACTGATTTCTCGTTGAGGTAATAGCGAATAATTTTGCACAGTTCTATCTTTTTCAATATCCATATTTTCTGGATGTGCAATAGTACGCTCTATGTGTCTGAGTTGATTGACTACTGCTGATTCCGTAAATTTTTTTACACTCGCCATATACATCTGTCACCTACTTGTTACAATTTTTTCTGTTCTGCCATACAAGATATGGCAGAATCTTCGATTCTCCCACCGCGGCTCTACGCCGCTTATCTTGCCCTTGCAGGGAGCCTCCCTCCCCTATGGGGAGGGACAGGGCTACCGCCCTACGCGATCACTGCTCTACGCAGTAATCTGCTACCCATCTGCATCAGTCCAGATCACGCATAATATCTGCGATTATCCATGATACCTCACAACGTGCATCCCAGTTGTCGCAACTGTCATATATGCCATGTACATCCACCAGATGCTCCAAGAAACTATATACTACGGAACTTCTATAAATATATTCCCAGTACAATCTACATACAGACACAGGATTACTCTCGCCGTAGTCAGAACAAAATGCTCTTGTAGCATCATCACCTGCCGTGTGAGATACATAATCTGCCAGATCATCCCATTTGCTTTGCACATAACCATACATATCTACAGTACCCGTATAATTAGTATCTCGGTAGTCTCCTCGCCACTCCAGGTATGCAATCAGTCTACGTGTACTATCCATATCTAATCTATCCGCATACATAGACATCATGCCACATGATCTAACTATCATGTCCTGCATCGTGATCTGATTGTCCAGTGCCTGTCTTATTAATTCTACGGCATCTCTGTTGTGTCCCAATACAGCATCACATAACTGACGCACTACTACACGTGGATATGATTTGTCCTCGACCTCTGCTTTATAACGCAACATTTTTGACACAATTTCTAACTCACTCTTTGCCATACTCTCGCTCTCTCTTTCCGCTTACATTTTTCGTCATACGCAGACTCTTATTGTATACCTTTTTGACTACTCTGTTGGTATACGCCATTAACACCACTGCTGTAACTGCTACTCCTACTACTGTCTCATGCATTTTGCCAATATCAATTAACTGCTTAATTTTAGTTTTTGCCTTTTTTCTCTTATATGCTGACAATGCATCACACAACTTAGCAATCTCGATCTCGCTATACATATTATTTAACTCCTTTTCCTACATCTAAGTATTCTTCCAATTTTTTTAGATTAACCAAATATTTCACGCCTGAACGCATATGTACAATCTCTCCATTAATACATAACTGGCGCAGACATTCATACGACAGTCCTGTTTTTTCCGATGCCGTACGCAACGATACCATTTTGGGCACATTAGCATCTGTCAATTTCTCCACCTCCTTTCCAATATATTGGCACTTCTTACTTTTCTCCTATAATTACCTTATAGAAGAAATCATTATCTCTTATCACCTCCTATCTTTTTCTCTTATTATGGTGTTGTTATTTTTCTAACCCTTATAAAATCTCACATATATTGATACTTTCATTTCTTCTTACATCTCTTATCACTTCCTGTCTTTTTCTCTTATTATGGTGTTGTTATTTTTCTAATCCTTATAAAATCTCACGTATATTGATACTTTCATTTCTTCTTACATCTCTTACCACTTCCTGTCTTTTTCTCTTATTATGGTGTTGTTATTTTTCTAACCCTTATAAAATCTCACGTATATTGATACTTTCATTTTTTCTTACATCTCTTATCACTTCCTGTCTTTTTCTCTTATTATGGTGTTGTTATTTTTCTAATCCTTATAAAATCTCACGTATATTGATACTTTTAAAGTTTTATTATATTTCTATTACTTTTATAGCTTCTATTCTCTTTATTAAAATGTCTTCAAAAAAGTGTCATTTTTCTTGACATTTTTTGTTTTGCGTAATAATATTTAAACATATCAATATAAAAAAAGGAGGACTAACCATTATGAACAAGTCAATTCAATTTGTAAAATTTACAACTACATTAAATGCATATGACTGTCTCGACGAACTTGCCGAGGAACACTATAAGTGGACTGAGCAAAAACTGAAAAATTATGCCTATAAACGCTTGAAATGTCGTTTTCACTATCTTGAGCAATATCCCGGATTACAGTTCACTTTAAGTGAACCCGATGAATATGGACAATGTAAACTTCAAATAACTTATCCTACTAATATTGACAGGGAGTTGTTGAAGTATTGTAAAAATATTGCAATTCCAATCCAAAAAATTACTTCCTACGCTGATGGAAACAAAGAAAAATTCAATTTGTATGTAAAGGCAATGCATGAATGGGAAAAGAAGAAAAAAAACAATAAAAAATTACGTAAAGAAGATTTTCTAAAAGATCTAAATATAAGCCGTTCAACTTTTTTTCGTTATCAGAAGATATACGAAGAATTAACAGAAGCACAAAAAGAAAATATTATTCAACAGGTTGGTGACTAATATGGCAAGTATACGAAAAAGGAGTAAGACATATCAAGTGTCCGTATCCAATGGACGCGATTCCAGAGGTAAGCAGATCATCGAATCTGCTACCTTTGTTCCCGACCCATCAAAAACCGAAAAGCAAAATCAGAAAGCATTAGAACGTTTTGCAGTAGAGTTTGAAGCAAAAGTGAAAGCAGGGAAATATCTTGACGGTGAAAAATTAACATTCCAGTCATTTGTTCCAATATGGCATAGAGATTATGCAGAAATGCAATTAGAAGAAACCACCCTACAGTTATATGACCATCTTCTCAGACTGCATATATTACCTGCTATAGGTAACATCAAACTTGCAAAGATACTTCCTGCTCATCTTAACAAGCTATATAATCAGCTAGCAGTAGAACGAAAAGACGGAAAAGACGGTGGATATGCCCCGAAAACAATTAAGCATGTTCATAACTTAATTAGTAGTATTTTTTCCATGGCAATAAAATGGAATATTGTTACAGATAATCCTTGTGACCGAGTTGTCCCACCTAAACAGATTCCCGCTTGTGATAAAATAAAATATTTCACCGTAGAACAGACCGAAATTTTTATAGGCTTACTCGATCAGCGTTATACTTCTACATATCGCTCACATGACAGAATAGACGATACCGGAATAGCCTATCATGTTGATGAATATACGGAAACACGAACAGTCCCAACACAATTTAAACTATTCTATCTTCTTGCAATATATTGTGGTATGAGAAGAGGTGAAATATTAGCTTTAGAATGGTCTGACTTAGATTTTTCTAATAATTCCATCAGCATTACCAAAAGTACTACTATTGCCAACGGAAAGCCCATAACAAAGACCCCCAAAACCAAAGCATCTATCAGAAAAATATCTGTTCCTGCTTTTCTAATGGAATTAGCCAGAAATTATCGTAGAGAACAGTTGCAATATAGATTAAGTCTCGGTTCTGAATGGGTTGGAGAAAATTATGTCTTTATCCAAGCAAATGGAAAGCAAATGCATCCCGATACACCTTATAATAAATTTAAAAGTATCATTCGTTGTTATAATGCTCATATTATCAAAGAAGAAGAGAAATTGCCAGAAATCTCATTACATGGATTACGACATACATCTGCTACACTTATGATTAGTCAGAATGTGGACATCCGTACTGTATCAAATCGACTCGGACATGCTCAGACGAGTACAACTTTAGACATCTATAGTCATGCCCTGCAAAAAATGGACGAGCAGGCATCATCCGCACTTGATACTCTGCTCAATCACAAAATATCTAGTTAACATTTAAAAAAAATGTTAGTCAAATGTTAGTCAAATCAAAAAAAAGAACATCCCTTTCTAGGAATGCTCTCTCTCAAACCCTTGATTTTACTGGGTTTCTATAGCGTGCGTTAGAGGATTCGAACCCCCGACCTTTTGGTCCGTAGCCAAACGCTCTATCCAGCTGAGCTAAACGCACATCCTTGTGAAGTTCTTATCTCGTGTCCCTCACAACAATGAGTATTTTACTCTATACTGGAGCATTTGTCAACACTTTTTTTGAATTTTTTATTTTTTTCTTTTGATTCGCAAAATTATAACAATTTACAACTATTCTGTAATGATATCAGTACACAGGTACACCAAAATACTATCGCAGTTCTGTTTTCATTAATTCCGCCGCAAAGCCTCGATCGGGCTCAGTTTTGCTGCTTTCTTCGCAGGATAAATTCCAAAGAATACTCCCACAGCACAGGAAAACAAAGTCGCCGCCATAATTGTACTCAGGCTGATTCCCGGAGTGATGGACATTCCCATACTGCTGCTTATGATTGAACAGATCACATATCCGCCAATCACACCCAGAACAATTCCTATCACCCCTCCAATCACCGTCAGAATTGCCGCCTCTGCCAGAAACTGCATCATAATAGAAGAGGTTTTCGCTCCCAGTGACTTACGGATACCAATCTCTCTGGTACGTTCTGTTACAGAAACCAGCATAATATTCATAACGCCGATACCGCCAACCAGAAGGGAAATTCCCGCCACAAAGGAGATAAAAGCAGTCACCATATCCAGCATCTGATTCATAGAGCTCATAATATCCTGAAAGCTCTGTACCTGAAAGTAATCTTTTCCTGCACACTGATGTCTTTTTTCCATCAGTTTTACCACTTTGTCAGCAACATCCTGACTGTTTAAGCTCTTATCTGTCTGCATTGTTACTGAGAAAAAGTAATCGGATACACCGGTGAATTCATTCATTGTAGTATAGGGAACATTAATAGTCACCGGCATTCCCTCATAAGTATAACTGACAAAGGTTCCATTTTCTTTCTGGGTTGTCACCCCGCAGATACGAAGACTTTTGGTCAGTCCATAACAATTGACATCTACAGTCATTCCAACCACATCATCTGTGCCAAAGAGTCTTTTTGCATCTGCATCGGAAAGCACACAGACATTTTTTGCTTCCTGAACTTCATTTTCCCCGAAATATACTCCATGCTTCATGGTGGCATTATTTAACAGCTTTGCATCCGGTCCCTCACCTGTTACCATAAGAGAAAAATTTCCCTTACCTGTGGTAGTTTCTCCACTGAATGAATCCGAAACATTTACTCCTTCTATACCGTCTACCGCCCGGATTGCTTCCACATCATCCGCAGTGATCCACTCCTCGTCTGTCTGTGCCTCGTCGCTGACACTGATGGCAATCTGCCCGCCGCCGATATCATCAATTTCACTGTTCATCTGGTTCTTGGTTCCTTCACCCACAGATACAATAGCAATTACAGAAGCAATGCCAATGATAATGCCAAGCATAGTCAGAAATGAACGTCCCTTATTTGCCATAATGTTATGGACTGCCATCTTGATATATTCATACAGCTTACTCATCAGCATCCTCTCCTGTCTGTTCAGGAACTGCCTGTACTTCCATTCCCTCTGTGTAATCACCCAGATCTGCGATTACTTCTTCGCCTTCTTTGATTCCCTTCGTAATTTCCACATAATCCTCTGAGCTGATTCCTGTAGTAATATTTCTCTTTGTCACCAGTCCATCTTCTATCACATAGCAGAAGGAGCCTTCTTTTCCGATATTGATCACTTCCACAGGAAGAGTCACCACATTTTTCGCAGAAGCCGCATGAATCTTAACCTTGGCATCTACTCCCAGGAAAATATCTTCATCCGGATCATCAATGCTTACTGTTGCTGAAATGACCGGCGTTCCTTTTTCATTCTGCACCGCAATATGGCTCATTTTTATTACAGTACCCTGATAAGTATTATCCCCTAAGGTAATCTCAACAGACTGCCCCTCTTTCACTGTATTATAATCATATTTAGAGAGAGTCACATCCACACTTGCCTTGTCTGTATTCTCAATAGTAAACAGTTCCATACCCTGAGTAACTGCTGCTCCCTGCTTAATATCTGCCTTGGATATGATTCCGTTAAATTCCGCGGTGATTCCTTTCTTTCCTTCCTTCACCAGCTCCTCGGCTGATTTTGCGTCCAGTTCGGAAAGATTATCTGTTACTTTCAGTTTCTCTTTTTCTTCTTTTGTCAGGCTTGTGGAATCTGCCTCTGCGACAGCTTTCTCAGAAGCCAGATCTGACTGAAGCTCTGCAAGTTCATCGCTTGCTGTCTCAAGCGCACTTTCCAGAGCAGAAGTATCCGCAGTTACTGTCCCGCCATCACTTCCACTGTAATCATATCCGGAGGAGGAAGAATCTTCCCCATCACTGTCATCTGCATCTGAACCGTCTGAAATTCCCCATGAGTAATCTGCACTGCTTTCTGTGAAATCAGAAAGTACCGGCATTTTCGGTGTCTGCTGCTTAAGATCATTATAAGTCTGCTGTGCCTGCTGCATTGCGAGCTGTGCCTGTGTTCTTGCAGCCTCCGCATTATCCAGAGCCTGTGTATTCTCATCTGAAGGGTCTGCCTGCCATGTTGCAAATGCCATCTGATATGTGGTGTCTGCCTGATTATAATCGCTTTGTGCCTGATTATACTGTGCATTCAGATCTGAGAGCTGCTGCTGGTACTGCGGAAGAGTCTCCGTCTTGTATGTATAAAGTGCGGCCTGATATTTACTCTGGATTTCCTCCTGTTTCTTTGCCTCTGCCTGGGCTTTTGCCTGAGCTTCCTGCTGCTGTGCCTGAGCCTGAGCTGCTGCCTGTGCGGATGCCTGAGCTGCCGCTTCACGCTGTGCCGCTGCTGCTGCCGCTGAAATCTGTGATTTCAGAGACGAGACATAAGCCTTTTTATCCTTTATTTTCTTCTCAAGCTCCTGAACATTCTTTTTGGCATCCTTCTGCTTCTTCTCTGCTTTGTCAGATTTATTTCTTGTATCCTTTGTATCATACTTTGTTGATTTCAGATTCAGTTCTGCTTTCCGATTATCTTTCTCCAGATCCTCTGTATTAAACTCGATCAGTTTTGTTCCCTTTTTCACCACATCTCCCTGGGCAAAAGAAACCGTTTTCAGCTCTGCATTTACAGGAGAATAATAGGTCTTCTCCTCTTCACTTCCCACTGTTCCTGTAGCATCTACAATTTCCTCAACATCTCCTTTCTCTGCAGTTACTACCTGAACCTGTGGAATCTGATTTTCTGTTGAATTTCTCTGACCTGCTACTGTAACTCCGCCGGCAACAACAAGAACAGCTGCTGCTCCAATAATAATTTTCTTTTTACTTTTCTTTTTTTTCATAATATCTGTCTCCCTGTAACCGGATTTATGCATCCAGCTGGTTTTTTATATATTCTTCTTTCCCATAGTTTTTATTGATAAAATCTGATTCTATCTTTCCATCCATAATTCTGACTACACGCCTTGCCTGAGCAGCAATCCCATTATCATGTGTGATCAATATGACCGTTTTTCCCTGCTCGTGCATACTTTTAAGAATCTGAAGAATCTCCTTACTGGATGCAGAATCCAGATTTCCTGTAGGTTCATCTGCCAGGATCACCGGTGGCTGGGCCGCGATTGCTCTTGCAATAGCCACCCTCTGCTGCTGTCCTCCTGACATTTCATTTGGTCTGTGATCCATACGTTTTTCAAGCCCTACCATGGTCAGTGACTCTACTGCCAGCTTATGTCTCGTTTTTCTGTCTACCCCTCTGTAAACCAGCGGTAGTTCCACATTTTCAATTGCAGTCAGATTTGAGATCAGATTAAATCCCTGAAAAATAAATCCGATCTCCCGGTTTCTGACTTCTGAGAGTTCATTATCTTCCATTGTGGACACATCAGTTCCATTCAGAAAATATTCGCCGGATGTAGGCACATCCAGACAGCCCAGCATATTCATAAATGTAGACTTTCCTGAACCTGACTGTCCAATAATAGCAACAAACTCACCCTTATTAATTTCCAGATTAATATGATCCAGCGCCCGTACTTCATTCTCGCCGGGATTATATATTTTACACAAATCTTTTACTCTGATCAGCGCTTCCTCCATCTTTCCCTCCCGTCTATTAAATATCCTGCTCTAATCCAGATCTTACAGAATCGCAACCTGTCTTTCGTAAGATATCAGAAATACCTTTTACAATCATAACCTCACTTATATGTTAAAAGGGCAGCGCTTCAGTTTTCCAAAAGCTCTGCCCTTATCTGCGGAATCTGCAAGTCTCTGTTATCAGAAACGATACAGCTTCCACGATTTCTTCATATTTTTATTCCGCATCTGCCTGACTTTTTATGCTTCCAGCAGAAATGCCTTATATGCTTTCTTAGCTTCGTAAATATCTGCCTTACTTGTCACTTCCCATGGTGCATGCATACTGAGCACTGCCACACCGCTGTCAATGACTTCCATTCCATAAAGCGCTGCGATATAAGCGATTGTTCCGCCTCCGCCTACATCAACTTTACCAAGCTCAGCTGTCTGGAACGCAACTTCATGGCTGTCAAAAATATTTCTGACTCTTGCCACATATTCTGCATTTGCATCATTCGAGCCGGATTTACCTCTTGCTCCGGTAAATTTATTTAATACGATACCTCTTCCAAGATAAGCTGCATTCTTTTTCTCAAATGCCTCCCCATAAGCCGGATCGTAGCCTGCACTTACATCAGAGGAAAGCATACTGGAATTCTTCAGAGTTCTTCTCAATCTCAAATCACTGTAGCATCCCATTGCATCCAGAAGTTCAGCCACTGCGTTCTCAAAGAAACGTGACTGCATACCGGTTGCACCTACGCTTCCAATCTCTTCTTTATCAGTAAACAGACAGCAGGAAGTGTGTTTCGGGGTGTCCATCCCAAGCATTGCAAGCAGAGAAGTATATGCGCACACTCTGTCATCCTGTCCATAAGCAGCGATCATACTTCTGTCCAGACCACACTCTCTTGCCTTTCCTGCCGGTACGATCTCCAGCTCTGCAGAAAGAAAATCTTCCTCTTCCATATCATACTTCTCTTTAAGGATATTCAGTACATTCTGTTTTACTGCCTCTTTCTTCTTATCATCTTCCAGGTCTTTCAGTGGTCTGCTGCCGATCAGGATGTCCAGATTCTCTCCCTCGATCACTTCTGCCGCTTTTTTTTGCATCTGCTTTCCTGCAAGATGGATCAGAAGGTCTGTGATATATACGATCGGATCATCCTCATCCTCACCGATATTTACTTCTGCTGTACTTCCGTCTTTCTTTACCACTACGCCATGGATTGCCAGGGGAAGAGTCACCCACTGGTATTTCTTAACACCGCCATAATAATGGGTATCCAGATATGCAAGATCCGTATCCTCATATAATGGATTCTGTTTGACATCAAGACGTGGAGAATCAATGTGTGCTCCCAGAATATTCATTCCCTCAGAAATATCATCCTGTCCGATATGAAACAGTGCAATGATCTTCTTCATTCCGACTGTATAAACTTTATCTCCTGCTTTCAGTTTCTCACCCTTCGCAGTCTTCTCTTCCAGAGATTCATAACCTGCTGCCCGTGCTTCTCTGATGATCTGCGTCACACATTCACGCTCTGTTTTTCCCACATTAAGAAAATTGCGATACGCTTTTGCAACCTGCTCCAGTTCTTTTTCTTCTGCTTCTGTATAAGAAAGCCATGCATTTCTACGTTCCATTTACTGTTCCGCCTTTCTTTATGACTGTCATTCATAGTATTGCTTTGATAACGGTAACTATTCATCAGTTCGCTATTATGTAATGGTATTGAACAATTACCTGTTTTTCATTATAAAACATCCTCTGAAAATTTTCCATATGATTAATATTTATTTGTCAGTGGACATTATGGTTCATTTCCGCTATAGTTGATGGCAGGTTAATGTTTCTCCTCTCAAATTCATTATTTGCGAGGATTATTATAAAAATATCTGCAATACCAGGAGGTTCTGTCATGAAAAATTCAGAGGAACTGCGTCAGCAGCTTCGTTCCATAAACCGCAAAAGTTATCCGGCATATAAAGGGCTGAAAGGTCTGTATCATTTTGGAAATTATATTCTGTCCATCGACCATGTGCAGGGAGATCCTTTTGCTTCTCCCTCTCATGTCAGCATTCAGATTTCACACAGAGATGCCGGATTTCCCGTCGAATATTATAAAGATACGCTTACCAGGACTACTCTTTGCGACTATCTTACACGTCAGTTTGAAAAACAGGTCAGTCAGTACAGCTTTCGTGCAAAAGGCTCCGGCAAAAGCGGCCTGCTCACTGTCAGTCATTGTGGTCAGGAGATTCTTTCCCGGACAGCCTGTGAAATAACAGAAAAAGGCATAACCGCCCGCTTTTTTGTGGGCTTCCCTGCTAATGGCCGCACGATCAATGCCACTGAACTGGAGAAAATCCTTTTTGATTTTCTGCCTGTATGCATTCAAAAATCCTTTTTCTATTCCAGCCTTAATGCAAAGGAATTACAGAATTATATAGAGCTTGCAGAGGATCAGGAATTTATCCGTCAGACGCTGCCCGCAAAAAATCTCTGCGCATTCATAGCCGACGGCTCCATCCTCCCAAGAGAAAGCGGTATTTCCTCCCGCCCTATGAAAGCTTCCGTTCCCTTTACTTCTCCGGACAGTCTGCGCATTTCCATAAATCTTCCCCATAAAGGAAAAATCACAGGCATGGGGATTCCAAAGGGAATCACTCTGATCGTAGGCGGTGGATATCATGGCAAATCCACGCTTCTGAATGCACTTGAACTTGGTGTATACAATCATATCCCCGGAGATGGACGTGAATACGTGATCACAGATGCAACTGCTGTCAAACTGCGTTCAGAAGATGGCCGTTTTATCAAGGATGTGGATATTTCCATGTTTATAAATGATCTTCCAAACAAGAAAGATACCCGCTGTTTCTCTACACTGGATGCCAGTGGAAGCACTTCCCAGGCAGCCGGTATCGTAGAAAGCATGGAAGCCGGAAGCCACCTTTTTCTTCTTGACGAAGACACCTCCGCAACTAACTTCATGGTTCGTGATGCTTTCATGCAACAGGTTATTCAGCGTGAGAAAGAGCCGATCACTCCGTTTCTGGAGCGTGCAGAAGATCTTTATAAAAAAGCAGGGATTTCTACAATTCTTGTTGCCGGAAGTTCCGGGGCATTCTTTCATATTGCAGATACAATTATCCAGATGGACAATTACGTTCCAAAAGATATTACAGCTTCTGTCAAAAAATTATGCAGCCAATATCCTCTGCCTGCTGTTTCAGTTACTGATTTTCAGCTTCCGCACAGCCATCGCATTATGAGCAGACCTGCCGAATCTTCTAAGCGCCTCAGACATAACAGTCGTGGAAATCATTCCGATTCCGGTGCCGCAAAACCTGAGCGCCTGAAAACCAGAATCTCCGGAACAGATGGCTTCTCTCTCGGCAGACAGGAGATTGATCTCCGCTATACAGAACAGCTTATTGACGCAGAACAGACCGCTGCCTTAGGTCTCCTGCTGAAATATGCAGTTGAACATCTGGCAGACGGCAGACGTACCCTGCCTGAGATTGTGCAGTTTCTCTGGAAAAATCTCTCTTTACATGGTCTGTCCTTCTTTACGGAGAATCAAAAAATTTCCTGTGGTTACGCTACTCCCCGTATTCAGGAAATTTATGCCTGTCTTAATCGTTACAGGGGTTTATAAGAAAGAATTCTGCTTCAGTGACATAATAAAATCACCGCTTCTCCGTCGATCTTGTCGGCTAAGCGGTGATTCACGTTCATTTTACACTTTTTAGGGAAAGGAAAGATTTTCTCTTAAGGTACGTCATTTCCTTAAGATGTAAATATCATAACCTATAAATGTGAGAGAAATTTGTCTAATTTCTAATATAATTATAAAATTTATAAAAAAACTGCAAAAATTTGTTACTGTTCACTCCGTTCTCAGCGACACAAAAATTTTACACTTTTAGAAATTTTGCAGGAATCAGTTGCATCTCCCTTTCAATCCGTTATAATATTAGATGTATGTAACTATTTAATAATCAAAGAAATCTCTGCGGAACAGTTATCTGATATAGAGCTGCATAACACAACAAAGGTTAGTACACCGTTTTCGAAATAACTATACCACTCACTTGTCTGCGAATCCGATTGCACAGGTATAAAAGCCTCAGCGTAGCCCGTACGCCTGCGTTTTTATACCTGCACACTCGAATCCGCATCCTACGCGATTGGTATAATTATTTACGAAACAATGTACCAGGAAAGAGGAAAATAAATGTTTAGAAAAATAGATAAAACCAGTACCTTCAACGATGTTCTGAAACAAATTATCGAAAATATCCAAAACGGAGAATTACAACCCGGCGACGCACTTCCTGCTGAACGTATTCTGGCAGAAGAATTCGGAATCTCCAGACCAGCATTACGAGAAGTCCTGAAGGCTCTTTCCCTGCTCGGGATTACTGTCAGCGTACATGGCGGTGCCAATTATATTGCAACTGATCTTCACAGCTGTCTTACTGAACCTCTGTCTATCATATTTCAAATGTACAACAGCAAAATTCAGGATGCATTGCAGCTTCGAGGCGCACTGGAAAGCAAAGCTGCTTTTCTCGCTGCCCAAAACTGTACACCGCTGGATGCTGCTGAACTCCAGCTTATCATTGCCAGACTGGACAGCACTCAGGATGAAAAAATCCGCGGTGATCTGGATCGTGATCTGCATCTGAAAATTGCTCAGATTTCTGCCAATCCATTAATACTGAGTGTCTTAAATGCCTCTGCACAGATTACCGAAAATATGATCGTTGGAATACGTTCCTATCTTATGCAGAAAAATAACGATGCACCGGAGATTGATTCCCAGCACACCCGGCTTGTTCAGGCAATAACCAATAATGATGCACCTCTTGCAGAAAAAGTTATGAATGAACATATGCATACTATAGAATATCTCCTGAATGAAATTACGTCTGACAACCTCACAATTTCTGATAACGTTCAACAACCATAAATTATCCTGATCATGTTATCAAAAATTATATGTCAGACCCACTTATCAAACCTATGGCAATCCTCTAAAATCATACTTTATCTGGAGAATTGCCATATCTGCTTTACAATCATTCTGTTTCTTCACTGAAAATCTCGCACATCAGCCTTGCCCCTGTTTTAAATCCCATGGCAAAACTTTCTTCCAGCTCCTGTGGATATATTTCCATATGTTTATTCATCAGTTCATCCAGTTCTTCAGCAAGCTCATCTGTCAGTTGAACTCTCAATTTCTGATAGCACTGGTATGCCTTCTCTTTTTTCTCTTTACATAAATCATCATGCATTATTGACATTTCATTTTTTTCTCTATTGTCATTATCCATATACATACCATACAGTTTCCGAATCACATTTTCCATATATTTACCCAGTCTCTCTGAAAATATTTATTTACTGCATTCTAGAGCGTGTCTGAAAAAGGCTTTCTGCAAGATGTGCGTCACAATTTGTGGGATATTTTGCCCGGATGAGGGCGCCGTAGCGGGCTACGGCAACTGAATTCGGGTGAAATATCCCGCAAAGTGGGGCGTGCAGATTGCGGGAATGATTTTTCAGACACACTCTAATGTTACAAGTATTCCCCACATATTCATAACTCACTCATACTATCGCATCAAATTGATTCTTACAACAGTCTCGCAGGATAACCTTTCTATTTCAAAGCGGAGAAAAGTAATACTAATATGTATTATAAATTTGTGTTATATCAATGTCAATCCTGTGTAACTATACTTTATATCATAACAGTGATTACGGAGATCAAAATTATAGCAATCCTCGTAAATAATGCATTTAAGACAGTTCAGCAGAGTGCGAAAGACAAGGAAGATATCTGCAGGCGTGCTGACGCACGGCAAAGATATCTGACGCAGGATTTCACACTCTGATGGGCTGGATTAAGATGCATTATTTCAGAGGATTGCTATAGAATAAGCAATATCAATTATGATAACCATTCACTAATAAATGTTTATACAGGAGGGATAATCATGCCAAACGACTTTATTGTCCGGCCAAAATGTACAGATAAAAAAGAAGACAGATCAATCACCATGACCATTCGCCTTGAACGTGAACTGCAAGAACAATATGATGACTTGTCTGCCAAAAGCGGACGCTCAAGAAATGAATTAATGTGCATGGCACTCCGCTATGCTCTTGATAATCTGAAATTTATCGAATAAATTATATGTATATGCGGAAAAAAGTCCCTGAAAATATCTGAATAAATGAATGATTATTTAAGTATTGTATGAAATAATGTTATAATTGACGAACTAATACTCATAGATATACAATTACTTCAATAACAGCAATAATTTATCTGACATTATTTACCATATTACTTTATACAGGGAGGTTTTTTTATGCATTCATTATCAGATTCTACTCAGGGATACACTTACACCATTAAATGGATGTTCGGATTGCCGGAAGTTATGAAATCCATGCACGATATGGATATTCATGAAGGCAGCACGATTCGCGTTCTCCGCAAATTCCACGATTCTCTGATTATTTCTTCTGCAAACCGAAAGATTGTTCTTGGAAATGAAGTTGCAGACAGAATACAGGTATAGTGCTTTATATTTAAATGTGGCGAAATTTACAAGACAAAGGCCGGATAAATGCTGTAACATTCAGCATTTATCCGGCTTATTCTTATCTTTGTTCTATCAGTCGTCAGTTTTCCGTCTTAATAATTGTTCTCTGAATTATAAGAAGAAAGAGACGCAGATAAGGTATACAACTGTAAACATTGTGGTGAACCTCACATGACTAAAGTCACATGCTTCCAGACGCTTTAGGCGTCAGACTAAATATCGGCGGATACGCCTGTAACTT
>OLRD01000079.1_pt1 | contig 86320 bp, 65 predicted proteins | sample 1672051 | NCBI WGS metagenome assembly OLRD01 (sample SAMEA3136640, study PRJEB25190) | human gut metagenome | biome: human gut; feature: human-associated habitat; material: faeces | place: Austria | collected 2013 | reverse complement strand
TGTACCGGCTGCCTCGCAGCCGGTACAGCGGGCCAATGGGCAGGAACAATCTACATGAACCAAGGTCAAGCGCGCTGACGTTAGCTTGACCTTGGCCTTTTTCTTATTTTCTCATTATGACGGCGCTCACCCTAGAGCGTGTCTGAAAATTACTTTCCGTCAGATGTGCGGCACACTTTGTGGGAGATTTGGTTCCAATGAGGGAGGCGTAGCGGGCTACGTTGACCGAATTGGAACCAAATATACCTCAAAGTGAGGCGTACAGATGGCGGGAATGAATTTTCAAACACACTCTAGCAGGTAGCTCCGCCCTTCAGATGCAGGCTGGCTCCGACGATTTCCTCTTTTCTGGCAAGGATCTCATCTCCCAGCAGCTGCTCCTGTACCTTTTCAAAGCCGATTCTGCTCACCGTGTCTGCAAAACGCTCTCCCGTATTTCCCTGTTCCCTGAAAAGAAGGATTGCCTTTTCCAGAACGGAAAGTACTTCTTCCTCACTGGTGAAGATTCTGTCAAGCGCCTGTCCGTGCGCGGTTCTCTTTCCCCAGCGCCCGCCTATGTAAACCTTATAGCCATAGGTTCCTTCATCCGCCGCATGGAACGGGCATTTTCCGATACAGCGTCCGCAGTTATTGCACTTTTCTTCATCGATTACCAGCTTGCCGTCCGTAACTTGTGCGGCGCCCATAGGACAGATTTCCGCCACCTGGCACTTGGCACATCCGCGGCAGCTATCTATATTATAAGTGGGAATCCGCTGTCCGACAATACCAAAATCATTTAAATCCGGTTTTACACAATTGTTGGGGCATCCGCCGACCGCAATCTTAAATTTGTGAGGTAGCTTGACCTCATAATAACCGTGATAGAAACGTTCATGTATTTTTTCGGAGAGGGAGTAGGAATCCAGCTGTCCGTACTGGCAGGTTGTTCCCTTACAGGCAACCACAGGACGAACCTTGGAACCCGTACCGCCGGTTTCCAGGCCCGCTCCGGCAAGGAAATCCCGAAGCTCCTCGATTTTATCATAAGGAACGCCCACGATTTCCATGGTAAGTCTGGTGGTCATTACCACATCACCGTTTCCGTAAAGAGCTGCGGCATCCGCGATGCATCTGTTTTCTTCCGCTGTCACCTTACCATTTCTTGTAATGACGCGGACATTGAAATTATTGGTTCCCTTATTATGCAGGCATCCCAGTGCCTTTACCCGGGTAATATCCTCCGGCGACACCGTCACCTTCTCCGCCGCATTTCCGGTGCGTATTATATTAAAGAAGGAAGAGCCCTCCAGCACCTTCGTATTGGTATAACCATAATGCTTTAACCTGTTCTGAAGCAGATATGCACGTTTTCCCTTGGCACAGACTAACAGCAGCTTTTCTTCCTTTCCCATATCAAAGAAGCCCTGCTGAGGCATTTCTCCCTGCACCTTGTTCAGATCCACATAAGTGACGCCGGGAATGGTCGGGCCTGCGGGATTGACATCAATTATGCGGTAATCCGCTGCCGCGCCATCCATATATTCCGCAGGAGTGAAGCTTTCCATCACTCCGTCCAGCTTATTCTTCAGGATCTGCACTGCCGTAACAAAAGGATGGATGGCTGTGGAGAACGGCGGCGCATAAGCCAGATCCAGGGAGGTCATCTGATCCAGGGTTCCGCCGAAGGTTACGGCCATCACTCCGATATCCGTCATCTTATCCACGGCTCCCGGCCCCAGCACCTGAATTCCCAGCAGCCTGCGGGTTTTCCTGTCCGCGATCAGCTTGGTTGCAAAGAAAGAGGCATCGGGATAATAATGGGCTTTGTCATCGGTTACAGCCAGAACGGTTTCCACATCATAACCGGCAGCCCTGGCCGCCTCTTCAGTCAGTCCGGTACGGCCTCCGTTCAGCCCGGGAAGCTTCACAACACCTGTCCCAAGGACACCGGGATAGCTCACGTCCTCACCGCCCAGCGCCAGAGCCAGGGTACGTCCCTCCATATTGGCGGAAGAACCCATAGGAGACCACTGTCTTTCCCCTGTCATGCGGTTCGTTACCATAGCACAGTCCCCTGCTGCATATACATCCGGAAGGTTGGTGCGCATTTTATCATCCACCAGGATAGTACCCTTAAACATCTCCACTCCTGCCTCCTGGCAAAAGCCTGTATTCGGACGGATCCCTATGGATAAAATCACCAGCTCTGCCGGCAAAAAGCCTTTATCGGTTTTTACTCCTTCCGCCTTCTGCGATCCGGTGATTCCCTCCAGTTTCGTAGAGGTCAGTACACGGATTCCTTTTTTCTCCAGGTGACGCTTCGCATAATCGGCCATTTCCCGGTCAAAGCCCGGCATTATCTGGGGCGCCATATCCATTACCGTAACGGAAATACCCTGAGCCAGAAGGTTCTCCGCAACCTCCAGGCCAATGAAGCCTCCGCCTGCGACAACCGCTTTTTTCACCTGATGTTCCTTCAGGTAATCTCTTGTTTCAATAGCGTCCTCCGGCGTACGCATGGTGAATACCCCGGGAAGCCTTACCCCTTCTAACGGCGGAACCACGGAAGAAGCCCCCGTCGCTATTACACAGGCATCATATTCATAAATCTCTTCCGCTCCGGTACGCAGATTTCTGGCAATCGCCTTCTTTTCATGGCTGTCAAGTCCTGTAACCTCTCTCTCCGTCTGTACAAGAACTCCCGTCAGCGCGGCAAACCGGGCCGGCGTATTCACAATGAGCTGATCCTTTCCTTCAATTACTTCCCCGATGTAATAGGGCAGGCCGCAGCCTGCATAGGAAATATCCCTGCCTTTGGTTACGATGGTAACCTCCGCTTCCGGCATCACTCTCTTGTATTTCGCCGCGACTTTGGTTCCGGCTGCGACCCCTCCGATGACTAATAGTTTCATGCTGATTTCTCCCTGTTTTTTCTTATATGTAATTTTCCTGCCCCATCCGCAGGCAACGGGCCAATATCAGGCAAATCGAAATGCAGTCTGACATTGACCCGGGCAGTAGTAATTTAATGATAATCCATTTTATCAATAAAGTGAAATAATATATTAATTGGTACCTATAAGATAAATTTATCCTTACCTTTCGCAGCCCTGGTACAGCCGGCCTTATGGTTCTGCCTTGTCATAAATACAGCGGACCCCTCTATGCTTCTGTATTCCTCCCAGACATTCTGCATTGCAGCGGACACAGCGGCGAATGTTTCCTTTCTGTCCGCAGCGCAGCTTATCAGGCCAGGCCGGATCTGCAATCAGCTGGCGGCTCATGGCAGCATAGGCAATGCGGCCGTCGGCAAACTGCTGCTCCACAAAGTCCGGATCCGTCAGCCCGCCCACACCGCATACCGGCAGCTTCGTAATTTTCCGCACACAGTCACAATAGCGCAGAAAACAGCCTTCTTCTCCAAAATAAGGATGATTGGCAGGCGGTATGGTATCCGTAAGACTGGAATGATCCGCCAACGCCACATGAAAGCTGTTAACCCCTGCCTTTTCCAGCATGGGAATAAATACAGGGAGTTCTTCCGTTAATATGCCTGCATTCCCGTAATGCGGATTTTCCTGACGCACCGCAAGCTTATACTCAATTGTTATATCCGGCAGCGCCTGCCGTACGGCGGATACCGCTTCCACGGCAAAACGCGCTCTCTTCTCCGGACTGCCGCCGTATGAATCCATTCTTTCATTATAGATACCGGAGGAAAAACTGCCGCACATACGATCTCCATGTATCTGGATCATATCGAACCCGGCCTGCTTTGCCAGGACAGCCGCTTTCCCGAAGGACGACGTAATGGCCGATACCTTCTGAGAGGACAGCTGTGTAATATATCTGCCTGTCTGCTGATTCAGCAGATGCCGAAGTTCCTCTGCCGTAATCTTTTTGGTGAGCAGGCCGGGAATGTATCTGAGCATTCCTTTCACATCGCTGTCCGACTGATGAAGCTGGGCGCACGCCAGACTGCCGCCGGCATGAATCAGCTCACACAGCCGCTTGTAATGGGCAAATCCTTTTTTACCGGACAGGCTGAAAAACCCTCTGTCCGACACCGGGACATCGCCGATAATGATCATGGCGCAGCCGCCCTCTGCGATAGCTGTAATTTTCTGCTCCAGCTCCTCTCCCCTGAGCCCCAGTGAGGTAGGTGCAAAAACAATACGGTTTTTTAAGGTAAGACCGCCGATTTCAACAGGACTGAGAATCGTTTCGTACACAACAGGTCCCCCCTTTTTCCGTATGCAGCTTCTGCAGCAAGCCCATCAGCTGTTCCTGTTCTTTGTTGGTAAGTCCCTTCAAAGCTTCTTTATCCCATCGGAAAAATAATTCATGGCTGAGACGGAATGCATCTTCCCCTTTTTTTGTCAGATGGAGGATATGGGCGCGCCTGTCGTGAGGGTTCTGCTCCTGTATCAGGAACCCGTCCTTTATCAGCTTATTTATGGACCGGTTGGTATGCCCTGCGTCCATGCGGAGCGCCTGTGAAAGTTCTCCCGGGGCACACCCCGGATGCTTTCCGACATACAGGATAAAATAGAGCTGTCCCGGAGACAGTCCCGCCCCTGAAAGCTGATTGCTGCAATACTCTGTGAAATCCTTGCGTAATATGCTTACGTAGTAAGCGAATGACTGGAGCATGGCAATACCTCCTATTGTTTGATTAAGTCAAGTATATTAGGATTATTTGACCATGTCAATCTTTTTCAGCAATATTGAACTTATTTATTCTTACTGATTATTCTGTATCCATATCCCCGAAATCCGGTACCTCCATAGTTTCTCCTCCCCTGCATACGGACTGATGAGCTATCAGTCCGGGAATTGTATATCTGGCGGCCTTCCAGGCGTTTATTACCGGCTGTTTACCTTGATATGCTGCACTGCAGAAATCATCAATTAAAAACTGATGAGATGCCATGTGTCCATTTTCCAATTCTCTGTAGCTTTCAGGAAGCCGTTTTATCTCCTCTTGCTGCTGAGGGGAAAAACAATTCCACTGCCACATATGATTAGCTACATTTTCCCGGAAGTCAGCCTCATCCTTATGTACCATCATTTCTATGGGATTTATCAAATTACTCACATCCGTAAGTTGCACGCCTTCTTTCGTTTTCTGTGTCAGCAGATGCTGGGCATTATTAAACTGATATGCTCCCTGCGTACCATAAAAAGCCGACACATAAGAACTCGGTGCTTTATATCCAATCCGCCTGCATTCATTTACCCTGGCAGTTCCTCCATTATCCAAAAGCATAAGCGAATACTCATTGGAATATATATTATCCCATTGATTTACACCTTCTTCATAAATACCGTCATGTTCCTGATCCACATATCCGAAGGCTGCTACTTTCTTTACAAAACTGTCGGCAGCTGCAAGAATCATCGCAGTCGAGTGAGTAGGATAATAAAATGGCGGTACTCCCGTACTTCTTCTGTCTGCCAGAAAATCTTTCGGGAAATGACTGATATCATGATGATATTGGGATTCCCCATAAACAAATTTTCCAAAAACACCTTCCTTATATGTTTTCCTGCAATACATTGAACTTGGATAATAATAACAGGTTTCCCCCATCATATATGTAAGTCCGGTCCGTTTTACCAGTTCTACTATTTTCTGGCATTCCTCTACCTCGCTGGCCATTGGTACGGCAGAATATACATGCTTCCCTGCACAGAGTGCTTTCATTGCAAGCGGGCCATGCAAATGTCTTTGTGCAAAAATAGCTACCGCATTAATATCTTCTCTTTTTAGTATAGTTTCAAATGTATCAATAATATCTACATGGAACTTTTTCCGATACCCCTCCGCCTTACTTCTTATGATGTCACACACATAAACCTTTTCCACAAAAGGATGTACTTTAAATAAATTTACAAAGTTTTTTGCAAAATCTCCGCAGCCGACAATAGCTACCGTTAATTTTCTGCTCATATTTTCCTCCTCAGACACCTTCTGGTACAGTAACGCTCTGTATTCCATTACCACCACAGAATACCTTATAAAAGGGTGCCGCTTCCTTTTCAACTGGTGTGGTTATTCCGTTTAACAATACCGAATCCACCGGATTTCTACTAAAAAATTCAAAGGTTCCCCCTTCTTTCAAAACTACTGTTCTTGCGTTATATTCCGCTATAGTTTTGGGAGCAATATATTTTTCACTTAGCCCTAAGGGTGCAAAACCATCTTCCACAGGAACGAAACAATAGAATCTGAAGTCATCTTCATCTGTCAGTGTCACAGGAATTCGTTCCTCTTTCCCAATTACTCTCCTTTCTTTACTGAAATATTCAAAAACCGCATATTCCTCTGCCTTTTCAGTGCCCCCTAATTCTGTAAGCCCAATAGTATCATTCATTCGGCCGCTTTCCGGATTCAAATGAAAAACTGCAGCCGCTATGCAGGTATTACATGTACTATATACTTTAAAAGGCTTTCCACTGCAGCCAGGATCCTCCATCAAACAATCTTCTGCGGGAACTCCCGGTCTGTCACAACGCAGAATTCTTCCGTCTGACAAAATCAAAGGCATCAAAATTTCTCTGCTGCTTTCTCCTACTTTATCACTGATATAAATAGGACCACCGCTGACAGCTCTTAAAACGCTGTTTTTTACAGCCTGACCATCACTGGTCCACCACATATCCCAATCACACCATAAGAATTCTCCCTGTATGAAAGAATTATATGCACATTGAAGAATATGCTGTCTGAACCATTCCCTATTATAAGGGAGAAAATCGTCACTGCATCTGGAGATAGAGGAAATAGGACGATTCCACATATTTTCCGAAGCCATACCCATACAGTTGATCAGCTGGTTATCAAAATGGATTCCGGCGGAGGCTTCCATTGCGATATGCAGTCCCTCTGCGGCTACTCCTACCGGTGCCAACCCCTGATAAAATCTTTTTATTGTACTCTGATTATCTATTTTGACAAATTGTGCTCCGCAGTCTTTCAGAAATCTATGATATGCATCAAAGAATCGAAAAGCCTTATCCTGATGGAATGAAGGAACTAACTGTCCATTTGCTCCTTCAATAAGACAATCTCCATATTCCAGGGCCAGAGGACCATTTTTGTCAATTCCGCTCCAGTATCCACTCATAGGATGCCATATTCCGGTTTTTATTCCAAACTCCTGCTCCATATTCATGATACAGTTCTTAAGTCCCTCAGGAAATCGAATGGGATCCGCTTCAAAAGAAAAAAGAGCAGTTCCATGTCTTGACTCCAATACCGTTTCATAATCGGGTGTTTCCACATCATACAGCTCTTTCACATCCCCCCACATATCATCGATGATAACCCATCGTACCGGAATATCCTTATCTCTGAATTCTCTGCATTTATCCAGCAATCCTTTTTCACTCACACGAATTTGAAAAGCATCCCAGCTGCACCAGCCCAGATATTCGAATATTTCCGGATATCTTTTTTCTGTTCTCGGTTGATAACCATTATGCTGAAGCGCAAGACCTTCTTTAACACAGGCTGCAGTCAGTCTACCGGGGTTCTCATCCTCACCAGCAGTAAAAATAAGACTGCTGCAGACTGACAATCCATCATACCAGCTTACGATCCGCAGCCTGTCACCATTAAGAATTGTTTTATATTGTTTTCCGCAGACAGGCAGAAGGAAACCATACCCACCTTTTCCATACTTCCACAGAAGTGCCTGTGTTTCATCCGGCACTCCGGAAAATGAAGATGTCCATCCGGGCTGGCACCAGTATTCTTTATAGCGATAATCTGCAAGAAAGGAACTGCATTCTTCCGGCAGTTCTAGCAGAATCTCAATTCCTTTTTCCCCATCCAAAAAACCATCTTTTAACGTAATATCCGCATAGAAAGCCCATATGCCATTGATAGCTTTTCTTGTAAATCGGGCACTTATCCTTTCATCCTGGGCTATCCATGTAACTTCGTCTGTCTTCACCGGATAAAGAAGAATTTGTTCACCGCCGCTCATTGATACCAAAACTTTTTTAATTACTATAAATTGGTTTGTATTTTCCACTTTATACCTTCTCCACAGAAAGACCTCATTCAATATATAGAATTACTCAATCTCTGATATTTTCAGTTTCTGTCCCTGCCTTCTCAATCTTTTTGCTAATCTTTCATAAGACAATTCCCCAAAATCAGTTGTCATTGCTGCTGCCGTTCCTGCTGCTTCACCTGTTACTGCACAAGGCGGAATAACTCTGGATATATCCCACATACCATCATCTGTGCAAATACATCTTCCCGCGCTGATAACATTTCCTAATTTTTTACTGTACAAAGATCTGTAGGGAATTTCATAAACCATTCCCCTTTTTCTCCAGTCAGCAATCATTCCAACACTGTCAGGAAAATCCACATCATTATCGGTTTCCTTCAATTCATATTCTCCCTGCATACACCTGGTCATACGAAGCTGGGGCATTCCTGCAATAGATACCGGTTCCATAGCCGGCTTCTCTTTTTTCATTTCTATGATATCCTTTAATACTGCTTCATGGGAAAGCAAAAGGAGTTCCGAAATTTCCTGCCCGTCAACACCATAAAACCTACGATTTACCAAAGGCTTTACCGTATTCTTCTTCTCTTCTTCAAATACCTCTGCAAACCCCAAAGGACGAAGTTTTACCTGTACTCCATCATAAAAATAATACCAACCGGCAAGTATATTTCCTTTAGAGAAAAGGCGTGTCGGATGTTTTGCATACCAGTATAAATCTGCATCCCCTGTAGCATCCACATAGGTTTTTGCTCTCACCGCTAATCTTCCACTTTTATTTTCCACCAATAATTCCGCGATCCTGTCGTCTTTGCATGTTACACCACATATTTGGGAGTCATAAAGGATATGGACATGTTCCTTTATCAGCTGCTGTTCTGTCAAAAGCGCCATATACTGAGGATTAAACTGCACTTCATACCGTTTTTTTTGTTTTTCTGTCTCTTCCTTTTTTTCCAGCCATGCCAGCGGCACTTCAGACTGTGCCCCATAACGGATGGACAATCGCAGCAATTCCTCCGCTATCCCATAGGAAACCTGATGTCCGTATCCATCACACAGCGGCAGATATCCGGCGATTAAGCCGGATGTGGCCAGTCCTCCTACCATGCACTGCTTCTCTATTAACAGGACATCGGCACCATTACGGGCAGCTGCCAGAGCCGCTGCTATCCCTGCTATTCCGCCGCCTGCAACAGCAACATCAGGCTGGTATTTTACCGGAATTTCCTTTGTATTCTCTTGTATGTAATCACTCATCTTCCATTCCTTTCTATTAACTGATTTTACCTTGCTGCCTGCTGCCATATCCTGTGGCTGTTTTCACTATCCTTTTATACCGGTCATGGTTATGGAGGATACGAATGCCTTCTGGAATATGGCATAAACTATAATCATAGGCAGTACTGCACAGGTGCTTGCTGCCATCAGATAACCATAATCAGTAACATACTGCCCCTTGCAAAGGGCTATAAACATGGAAAGCACTCTGTTTTTCTCACTGGTTATGGCTATCGTAGGCCATAACAGATCATTCCAAGCAAATAACAATACCATAATCCCCATCGCTGTAATTACCGACCTGGATAAGGGAAGTACCATAGATGTAAATATTCTGACTAACGAACAACCATCAATCTTGGCTGCATCTTCCAGTTCATCCGGAAAACTCAGAAAACTCTGTCTCAGGAAAAAGGTAACAGAAATACTGATAAAATTAGGAACTATCACCGCGGCAAGAGTATCTGCCAGTCCCATAGCACTGACAATTTTGTATTTTGGAATCAAAGTCATATGCTGTGGAATCATAATCATACAGATAATAACTGCAAACAGATATTTTTTCCCCGGAAAATTCAGCCTGGCAAACGCATATGCCGCCATAGATGCTGTAACGAGCTGACAGATAACAATTCCCATGGAAATTATTATCGTATTAATATATGGTCTTATAATATTTCTTTCCCAAACACGCTGATATCCTCCAAAATCCCAGACCTTGGGGAAAACCGTCATTGGTACGGCCACCGCCTCTATATTATTTTTAAACGATGTCATAAGCATCCAGAACAGAGGCAGCAGCATACATATAACTCCGGCTAACAGAACAAGATGTGTCAAAAGCTTATATATTTTTTCTTTCTTCATGCACCCGCTCCTCCTAATAATTCACCCATTTCTTCTCTCCCAAAAACTGGAAAAAAGTGACAATAAGTATAATACCGAATAAAATTACAGCTTTTGCCGAAGCATAACCCATTGAATATTCTACAAAACCTGATTTATATATTCCAAAAACAAGTGTTCGCAGGCTTTCCTGAACCGGTCCTTCATTTCCTCCCAGCATATATACCAAATCAAATTGGTTAAATGCTCCGATAACACGGGTAATCAGAAGGAAAAAAATAGTGGGCGTTATCATTGGAAATGTAATGCTGATAAAACGCTGCACAGCATTCGCTCCATCGATTTTCGCCGCTTCATAATAGGTTGTTCCGATACTCTGCAGGCCTGACAATATGATTACGATACAATACCCCATTCCCGACCATATAGATATCACACACATGGATATCATGGTCAGATTTGTATCAGATAACCATGCCGGACGTATTCCAAACAGAAAGTAAAGTATGGCATCTACCAGTCCATATCGGGAGTTCAACAGCCATTTCCATACCATGGCTACTACTGCACCCATCATTACATTTGGAAGGAAATAGATAACACGATAAAAACCGACACCTTTTATACTTGCATTCAGCAGATTAGCTATCAAAAGGGCCAAAAAGATCGTGAGAGGAATTGATCCCACTACATAAACCAAAGTATTACACAGTTCTGCACTAAATTTCCTGTCTCCCTTAAATAGTGTCGCAAAATTTTTCAAACCAATAAATTCCGCTTCCCCTACTCCTCTCCAGCTTGTAAGTGAATAATAGAAGGATTGAAAAATAGGAATAATAAAAAACAGTATTACCCCTATAAACAAAGGCAAAAGAAAGAGATAGGCAATCCCCGCTTCTTTTTTCTTTCCCGGTGAAATTTTGTTTTTTTTCATGTAACCGCCCTCTTTTCTGAAAATACGGCTGCCGTTCTCAAGAACCTTTCTCTTTTGAAATCAGTTCAGGAGACAGCAGCCGCATTTTACATCTGATCAGCAAGCTTATCCTGCATGTATACCTACTGGTTAATCGCTGCATTCATTGCTTCCTGGGCCGCATCCATGGCTTCCTGAGCATCTGTATACATTCCTGACTGCATATTAGCCAGATATTCCTGAAACGCTGAACGGGAAGCCGTTGCATTTTTATCACTCAGATATGGTTTATTATAACCCAACGCCTTGACAAATGCTGTCAGATTAAGATTAGGGTATACTGCCTCCCATGTACTTGCACAGTCATTTGCAGCAGGAATAACTACTTCAACCTGTTTTTCCTGAGCTGCATCCGATCCTAAATAGGAAAGGAATAACCAGGTTTCTTCCATATGAGGATTACTTGTAGTAGTAGCATAGGCAATCCCATGTCCCGTACTAGCCTTTCCATTCGGTCCTCCGGGTACTTCCACGATCCCCAGATTATCTCCTAATGCCGTAGAATATTCAGAAACCATCCAGGAACCATCAATAGTCATAGCTGCCAGATTCGATTCAAACGCAACACTGGGGCTCATTTCATCCATTTCAGCTCTGGTATAGGCATAACCATTATTCATCAAATCAAGAAGTACCTGCATAGCCTCCACGGAACCTTTGCTGTTTACATTGGCTGCAGAACCATCCTCTGTATAAGGGCTTCCGCCATAAGAATACATAAAATTATAATATGCACGATCAGATGTGGTATTAGACCAGCCCACTACACCATCTCCGGTCAGTTCTTTGGCCGTCTGTGCAAATTCTTCTACAGTCCATTCATTCTCAGGATACTTTACTCCGGCTGCATCAAACAGAGATTTATTATAAAATACAGCAAACCCATCTGTATCTTTTGCAATCCCGTATATTTTTCCGTCCACTGTATAGGCATCCGTAATTCCTGCATTCAGTTTTGTAATATCAAATTCCGAATCTTTATTGATATATTCTGTTAAATCCTGTACAAATCCCATAGGAATATATTCTTTTGCAAGATTAAAGTTAATCCAGAATACACTGGGTGCATCTTTGGTACCGATAACTGTCTGCATCTTAGTATTATAATCCTGTACCCCCGCAATAGATGTAATCTCTATATTGATATTAGGATGCATTTCATGAAACTCATCCACCATGGCCTGAGTTGCCGGAACCTGTGCATCATCCCAGACCCACATAGTCAATGTGACAGCCTCCTTGTTTCCACCTGCTGCCGAACTTTCCTTTACTTCCGATTCTGCTGTTATAGCAGATTCCTGTCCCACTTCCGAAGATGCATCCTCCTGCACCTCATTTTTACTGCCCCCGCATCCGGCAAACAGTATCCCTGCCATAGTCAGCGTCAATAGAATTGCCATAATTTTTTTCCTCATTCGTAACCTCCCTTTCTATTTTATGCACATTTTGCATATAAATAATATATCATTACTTATTACAATGTACAATATGCCCAATTTTTGAATATCTATATTAAATTTTACTTTTCCTTCATCTAAATTTACTTTTCTCAAAAACAGCCTTTTGTTATCTGAGTTGAGACAGAAAACAAAAGGCTGCATTCTCCTATAATTCTACTGATTTTCAGGTTTCGTACAAGTATAGGTCTTCTTGTTGTAATCCACTTCCACAATACTTCCATCAGAATAAATAATCTGATATATATCTGGCGCAACTTCCTTGTGAGATTCCATAAATTCTTTCTGCAGATATGCTATTTCCTGATAAGCCCTGTATGTAACTGCAATCTCCGACACACTTTTTTCTCTTTCTTCTTTTGTATGGCAGGCATAATCTACGGATCCCATCCAGTTTCCCCGTTCTCCATCGGGTGTCACGAATTGTGAATAAAAATATATAGCAGGTCTGCCTCCATATTCCACAATCTTCAACCAATCTTCTTTATCGGGATTGACAGTAGTAGTGTACGGATTTCCCATAACATAGCCATGATAAACCATATGCCACAAAGGAATATTTTTATCTGCCAACGGACATCCTTTATCTCCAAAAGAGACATACAGTCCATAATCCATATTCGGTGCGGCAAAGTCATAACCCCCTTCCGAACTAAAGCCCCCAAACAACCTGGTGGATAATTTCATAATATCACGCCACACCCTCACACACTGTCTGGCTGTGACAGGATGCTTTGAAGAATAGCATGTTCTGGGTTTAACCGTACTGATTACATCAATATAATGTAAACCTTCAAATCCAAGTTCTGCTACTTTTGGCAGTACTTCTCCGGCCTGTCTGTAAGCTGCAAGGGGACAAAGGTCATACATCGCTCCCCCGCTCCATGATTGCCTGTTTTGGGAAATACGCCCATCTTCACAGCAAATCAAATCCTCCTTATTCCAGTTATCCGCAATAGAATAAGCATCCGTCGAATTCGTGTGGCAGACTATGGAATATCCCAGCTCCTTTGCCCGAATAATCAATTTTCTTAAATTTTCTTCACCGCCAAATGCCGGTTCTACCGGAAATACCTGAGGCCATCTTCCATCATGTCCACGTATATTCCAGCCTACAAGACAAAATTCCGCATGTTCTATTCCCATGGCTTTGCATTCCTCCAGCAACGCTTCCACATCTTCAAAACTGCAGGCCACATTCATATCAGGCTCTGTTTCAGGGGTCTGTTCCAGAACAGGTGTAGGTACAGGCTTCCACCCCATACGAATACGAATAAATGGTGCATATACCGCATTTGCCAGTGCTTCTCTCTCTTTCATCCGTTCTTTTATGGGACGCAGTTCCCCTCTATCCACCCTGAACCGACGGTAGGCGTGAGCAATGTGATTATAATCAGAGCCATCCGGCAGACTTTCTATTCGTACTTCTATCTTTTCGTAAGGCTCTCTGCCATGGAGCATAAATCTGGGAAATACAAAATATTCTCCTTTTTCTACTCTTGCCACAAGCTTATAGTCATACGTCATTCCTGTTACGACAGCCATAAAAGAATGCTCTTTTGCAATCATTCCATAAATACTCATTTCGGGACCATCAATAATTACCTCACAATCTTCTCTTTCCCTGAAATAGCACAAGCTGTCATCACCAAGTCCGCTGCAGCCTCCGGGCAAAACCAGATATCCCTGTTCTCCTGTCCGAGGCACTGCATAATCCACAGCAAAATCAATGAACTCCACATTTTCATAATCCATTTTCTCCGGCATATGGCAATATAGAATATCGTTTAATTTTTCTATTTCTACTTCCTGTATTCTTTTCGTCCCGTCTTTATAACAAAGAATGGCATTCATTTTCTTTCTCCTCTTCTGCGTAAACCGCTTCCTGACCTTCTTCTTCCACTAACAGATATTTCAGACTGATTAACACTGTCAACCCTAAGCCATCTCCTGATGGCTGCAGTACGATCCCATATTCTTCTCCATATTGCAGCTGTATCCTTCTGTTAACATTCATAAGGCCAATATGTTTCGAACGAACCGGTATATCTTCTCTGAATATACGATTCATCCTCCTCATTTCATTTTCTTCCATTCCGGATCCATTGTCGCCGACAAGCAAATAAAGAGTATCCTCCATCAGCTTTGCTTCCACATGCAAAAACACAGAATCCCCCGGGAAAAATCCTCCGTGTTGTATACTATTTTCCAATATAGGCTGCAGAATCAATTTTCCTACCTTTGCTTTTTTCAACCCTTCAGGAATATCCCATTTTGCAGAAATTTTTTGGTTTTTTCTCAGCTGTTGGATGGCAAGATACTCTTTTGCACAATCTACTTCCTCTTGCAGAGAAATATATGGATTAGAGGAATCCAGTGCATACTTCAATATAAGACACAGTCTCTCTATCATTCTGGTTTCCCCATTTTCACAGCCATTATTTTTCAGACTTTCCCAGTAGATGGAATCCAGAGTATTCAACAAAAAATGGGAATTGATCTGGGCATGCCCATAAAGCATCTCCACTTCGGTACGAAGACGCTGTTCTGAATTCAAAGCTTTTTTTAATTCATTAATATCCACCTTATCATCCAGAATCCTTCTGGCAATAATATGCAGATCCATTTTCTTTCCGCCAAGTCCTTTGGATAACTCACTCACCATTTTTTCTTCACTGCTTCCATCCTGCTCTACAGCTGTTATAACCTGAACCAGACCTGTCAGATATTTTTGGTATTGATAATAATAAAGGAGTAAAAAGACAATAGAACCCAGGCAGATTAGTGAAACGATACCTAACAGAAGAAAATAAATTTCTGACATGAATTTACTTACTTCCGTATCTTTTTTTAAAATAATATAATACAAAGGAACGCTGTCAGAACTGCTTATATTATATATCAATTTAACGTTATTCTGAATTGCCTCTCTCCCTTTTCCCGGTACAATTCCTGACTTTGAATTTCTGTTAAGTAATTCCCGCAGCTCGGTTTCGGATAAAGAATCCTCATCCGTACTAAGCAGCTGATCTGCAATCGGATTATACAGAACCACCTCTTCTTCTGAGCTAATCAATGCATTGATTTCATTCAGGACATGGCTTCTATAGTAATTAATCACCATATATCCTCTTACTATTCTTGAGTCTTTATAACTGACGGAATCATAAATCCGATAGACTGTAAAAAGCTTTACTTTATTAAGAAAAGAGCTGTTAATTTCTCTCCAGTCCATATAACAGCTCTCTTCCATATTCCGGCAGGTATCCCACCACTGCATATCTGTCATAGCCCCTTTTACCCGCAGTACCCCATTTACCAGTATGTATTCCGCATCTTCCCGGGCAAGAGCCGCATATACTGAATGGATATTTGAATCATATAATGCGCCCTTGCTCAGATTTTTACATATCATATTAGCAAAGTTACCCTCATCGTTCACTTGTCTTCCTGTACGCAGAAGATATTCCAGCTTATAGAAATACGCTGTATCAGGCGTGAGATAAATATTATTTTCGAATAATGTTTTATCAATCATCCTTGCCGTATCCTCCAGCTTTTTCACCTCCAGCTTTTCAATATTGCCGGAAAAATGAAGGGCCATCCCATACCCGCATACAAGAGCCAGAAGCATAATACCAATACCGCATATAACCATTCTGCTAATTTTTCGGTTCTTCATTTTCATCCGCCTTAATAGTCGTAAACTTATTTCTGTATTCCGTAGGATTAACCCCATATTGTTTATGAAATGCTTTGGAAAAACTTACAGCATTACTGTATCCTACCTTTTCTCCAATTTCATACACTGTACAGAAATCATCATCCTGCAGAAATTCCAGGGCTTTTTTCATACGTACTTTGGTAATATAACTGAACAGATTGGTATCTGTATTTTCTTTAAAGAATCGTGACAGATATGCAGGATTTTTTTTCATATGCTCCGCGAGGTCTTCCAATGTCACATCTTTGTAATTAGCCTCAATATATTCTTTAATCTTTCGAATCTGCTTCTGTTTGATAGAAGCTTCCTCCTTTGGGTTTTCAGGCTGTCCTTTGTACTTTTCCTGTTCCAACATTTGCCTGATATTAGCCAGTTTCTGTTTGATTTCAGGATATGTCACAGGCTTCAGACAGTAATAACTCACTCCGTATTCCATAGCCTTCCGTGCATAATCAAAATCTTTATAACCACTGATAAAAATGATTTTTTCCATCCTTTTTTGTTCATAAATCCATTTTGCCAGAGCGATTCCATCCATAACCGGCATTTTTATATCGCTAATAATCAGATCTACCGGATTATTTTTCAGAAACTGACATGCGCTGAATCCATCATAAAACTTTTCCACAACCTGAAAACCATGTTCCTCCCAGGGAAAATAGTTTCCCAAGTTATTTGATGTTCCCGCATCATCATCAATAATAATCAACCGATACATCCGATTACCTCCTTCAAGAAAATTTTCAGCCCATATAACGTATCCACACCCGAAGTATGTCCTGTATCCGCAATAGATAATATCTGTTTCTTTGGCAGACTGTCTTCCCATCCTGCGCAGGCCAGCCACTCCATTAATTCACAAAGAGATACGGAAAAATTTCCTCTGCATGCACATTTCAAATATTTACAGCTTATTTCCGTTGTTTGTCTTTGCTGTATTAAATCCTGCAGCATTTGCCGTGACAATTTCAGGAATTTGTCTCTTCCGCTTACACTATCCATTATTGTAAACCAGGTACATGCGCCGGCCATAATTCCAAGCATGGCATCATCACAGGAAGGAGTCAGACCGTGTCCCGCGCCTACAAGCTCCTGATAGGCTTCTATGATATTGTCCTGTGCTTCTGCAAGATATCCTTTTACCAAATTACCGGCAGACCTTCCAAAACGAAATGGCAGACTTTCCATATCCGCCTTCTTATTCATGGAATATTCTAAAGCATTTATTCTGCGGATATTACTAACCAGAACCTCTTCAGAAGAACCGTCTACCTTTTCAGGAAGATACAGCTTTACATTTATTGAAAAATTTAACATCAACAGGATATCTCCAATACATACCCCATCCATAAGTTTGATTATACCATACTTAAGTTGTATTTCGAGCATGGAAAAAATTGCATCCGGTACCCTAATACATTCGGGGAGTAAGGGGATCTTCTGCCGGATGAGTGTAATTATCCTCCTTTCTCCTTCTATCATAAACAACAGATTTATAACGCTTGAGAAAATAGAATGAACTTCTCCTTTTACCCCATCGGCTCTCCTGAAATCATCAGATAAATTCATTTCCGGCGCATATAATATCTGTCTCAAAATTGTTCCTTTCCTTTCTTTTTACAATCTTCCAATACTCTTACACAAGATCTTGCCACCATCAGTTCCTCATTGGTTTTCCATGTATATACGGATATCCTGCTGTCTTTCCTGCTTATCCTCCCTTCTGTTCCTTTCTTATTTGCCGCTTCATCCAGATATAAACCCATATAAGCAAGTTCTTCACATACTCTCTTTCGTATCAGACTGCTTCCCAGTCCGATTCCTCCGGTAAATACTATGGCATCCACTCCTTTGAGATAAGCTGTAAACATTCCTATATATCCAATAAGGCTGTCAACAAATGCATCTACTGTCAGCTGCGCCCTATGATTGCCTTTTTCTGCGGCCTCAAGAACCTCCCGCAGATCATTGCTCACACCGCTCACTCCCAGGAACCCGCTTTCTTTGGAAAGTACCTGCAGAATTTTCTTCCAGTCCTCTTTATAATAATCCATTAAAACAGGCAGACAGAAAATATCAAAATCTCCTACCCGGTTATTCTGAAATACACCCGATTGTGGCGTCGCCCCCATGCTGGTCGCTATACTTTTTCCTTTTTCTATAGCACAAAGGGAAGAAGAGCCTCCCAGATGAAGTGAAATTATTTTTTTTGCATCCGGGTTTGTCTGCTGCATTTTCCATGCAATATAACTATGGGAAGAGCCATGAAACCCATATCTGCGTATTCCCAATCCCTTCCTCCAACTGTCAGGTACTCCATAAATCATTCGTTTTTCCGGAATATTTGTATGAAAAGAAGTCTCAAAGCAGCCGATTTGCAGCAGTTTCGGATATTGGACTGCAAGCTGCTTCATCAGCCTGATATACAGTGGATTATGTGCCGGAGCAAAAGCTGAGTAATGCTCCATGATTTCTAAAATTTCCTCATTAATAATTCGCGCTCCTGATACCTCTCCAGCATGTACGGATTTAAATCCAATTGCGTCCAGTTCTACCAGCGATGAAAGGATCCAATTTTCAGAAAGCCATTGTATTGAAAATAGAAAAGCTTCTAAATGATCAGAAAATGCTCTTTCCTCCTCCCAGTCCTGCTGCTTTGTCCGAATCAGACATTTTCCAGAAGTACCTATCCGTTCAAAGGCTCCCTCTGCTATCAGTTCTTCCGCAAAAGAATCTTGTCCGGAAGTATCTACTGCTATCCGGTACAGTTTAAATTTATAGCTGGTGGATCCCAGATTCAGAATCATAATTTTATATGGGTTCACAATCTCCTCCATACCTCTTCACATAGGCTTCCATGGCCTTTTCAAAGCATTCCATAGGAACCCGGGCGCTTCCTGCCCCGATCAGACCGCCTTCATAATTAAACATACCTCCATGGATTTCCGGTGCCGTTCCTGTTTCTATTACTTTCCTGATGTCGATACCGACCGGCAGGAAATCAAAGTCCATATTGGGGATCGGGAAATTAGGATTATGGGAAATACATATATTTTCCATCTCTCTGGTCAGTTTTACCGCATCCCTAGCCTTTAATCCACGCAAAGAGCAGACAATGGGGCTTGCTGCAGCTGCTATACCGCCCATACCGGCACATTCTACCACACAGCTGTCTCCTATCCAGGGAAGCTGATCTTTTATAGTATATTTGCTGGAGGTATAACGTCCTTTCATCATAGGTGCCTGAGCTGTAAACCACTCATTTCCCAGTCCGGCCACCTTAATGCCAAAGGTTACCCCATTTCCGCACACTGCAGTTACCATAGTGGAATACTTACAGCCTACAGCCGAAAGCATAGCGCTCCGGGAAGCTCCCTGTCCGAAACAGTGGAAAAATCTGGGCGTATCCACAATATAATTGATTACCTGCAGTAATTTTTCTTTTGGGATATCTATTTTTATCAATTTCGGAAGTACCTGATGTTCAAAAAGCAAGTCAGCCGCTGTCTGCCGTGTATGATTTTCGTCTCCCATCTGCATGCTTTCTGCAAGAATCGGTTTAATTGGAATTGGCCCATATTCCTGAAGCATTTTTCGCAGAACCGGAAATAATTCTTCCCTCATAAATCTTAGATTTTCAGCAATCTCCGGAGAATACAGCCCCCATCCGCAAAATCCTCCCTGATATGGCCCTTCTGCGGGAAATGTTGCTGCCCTGATTCCTGTCCGTCTGTCTTCAATGACAATCATAGCTACAGATTTAGTAATAATACCCGTTCCGGCTCCAACAGTATTCGTATCAAGAGCCGACATAATTTTCAGCTTTCCGGATCGTATGAGTTTTACTGCTTCCTCTTCATTCTTAGCCCAGCCTTCAAACAAACAGGCGCTTACCAAACCGCGCTGATGAAGCATAACCATATCTTCATAAGATATTGGGGGACCTGAATGAACGATGGTATAGTCTGATAAGCCTTCCACCACATCCCCTGCCGGTAAAATATCAATCCATGCAGGATCTGAGCCGATAATACAGTTGACAGCCTCCTCATTGGCCATATCCACTTTTTCTCTTATCCCTTTTGCGTTTATCCTTTCCAGAAGTACTTCCATCTTGCTGCTTCGGCGTACCGGCGTTCTCCAGTCAATCTGTACGGCCTCACAGTCCTGATACTGTAATGCTTCAAAAAAAAGTGGGATACCTATATTAATTACTCTCCATTTTTTCATTTCTGTGTTCCTCCAGTTCTTTCATAAGTGCACCGGCCAGACGCGCGCTTTCATAACTGCAGGAGGTAACGATTACTCCTGCTTCCTCCAGCATTTTTTTCTTTGTCCTGATATCCTGCGGATCCTGCATGGAACCGCATATATTAGCTATGTAGGTTATATGATGTCCCCCATCTGTTTCCGTAATCGCCTTCACAAATGGGGTAATCGGATCTTCTGCCACTCCGGGTCCTGTAATAAAATCCAGTAAAATGACTGCTGTTTCCTCATCCTGAAGCTCCTGTTTCAGCCGCCGAATACGCAGAGAAGGATCAAAGACCGGGTGAGGGGCCTCCCTGGTAAAATCCTCAGCCCCCATATCCAAAATGGTATGCCCCATACTGACATGAAAATCAGGAAGTTTACGGGCATAATCGGTATCCAAGTTGGAATACAGGGTAATTCCCGGGATATTGCTGTAGTAAAGAAGTCCTTCTTCGGTAAAGGTTCCTCCACAGTATAGTCCCCGGAAATATTTCTGTTTGGCACAATAACGGTTCCTTTCCTGTTTCACAATTCTCCGAATCTCTTCTTCCGAAAAGTGGAATGGAACAGAACATCCCGGTCTCAGTATGTTTGCCACTTTACATGCCGCCTCTTCCAGAGAAAATGCCCCAATAGCCTTATGGCCTTTGAATAATGCGGGATCACTCCCCAAAAACACGGCTACTACCGGTTTTTCCATGTTATCTGCTATATCCAGAACCTTCTTCATGACCTCCCTATCCGCAAGCTTGGAAACCAATACAATCAATTGGGTATTTTCGTCCTGTTTCAGCAGCTCCATAGCCTGAAGCATTTCTATTCCCCCGATTTCCGGATATAAATCCCTGCCGCCCGTACCAATCAATGCAGAAATCCCCAATCCGCATTGTTCCAGCAGACATGCCACTTCCTGCGCACCGCTCCCGGATGCAGCAGCTATACCCACCGGTCCTTCCTGCATGATGGAACCGGCTCCCAGACATACACCTCCCACAAAAGCGACACCACAATCCGGTCCCATAACCAGAAGTCCCTTTTGCTTTCCCTTCTCCTTCAGCCTTCGTTCCTCATCCAGGCTGACATTATCACTGAAAATAAATAAGTGAAGTCCTTTTTCCAATGCTTTAACCGCTTCTGTAAATGCATATTTCCCCGGCACAGAAATTTGTGCCAGATCATAGGATATTTCTTCTGTAAGCGCTTCCTCCAAACTGTTATAGTGCTCCCTTTCTTTTTCAAACCGGTGTTCCAATATATCCTCGATCCGGGACAGCGCCGCATCCAGATGTTCTTCGGAATCACCAGTAACCGCCATTACCAAATCATCGGGTCCTGTCCCCTTTGGTACTTGATACCCAAGTTCTGTCAAAAGCTTCTGATTCGCCCACGTGCCCATTTGTACTTCCGCATTTTCCATCCCTTCAAGCTTCAGTATTTTGTCCCCGACAGACATCAATGTGACGGAATCCACATATCTGTTCTTTTTAACAATTATCCTTTTCATTTCTGTATCCTTGTCCTTCCCCGCTTCTGTTTACTTCCATGCCTTTCCTGCCTTTTTTTATAATGACATGATATTGGCTGTCTCCCGTTTCCCCGTCCGAGCGGTTATGGCAGCCAATGCTTTCCGTTCGTTCCTTTGCTCCGTGTGCCAGTAAAGAAGCACATATCAGATCATTTTCCAATCGAAGTTTTTCAAATGGGTATTCTCCGCATCCTGCACCTTTCACTTCTTCTGCCATGGCATCCAGTCTGTATGCCGCCGCTGCAAGACCTGTACCATTTCGGATAATAGAAAGCTCCTTTTGCAAAATATCTTCCATATCTCTTCTCAGGTCACACAGTGTTTTTAAGGAAAATCCTTTTATACTCTCCTTTTCAACTGTTATCGCAACCTCGTCATATTCTATCTCCCGACAAGTTTGTTCTTCCTGTTCTTCCAAATAACGGAGGATGTTTTCTCCTGCCCGTTTCCCAAAGACTAATGTTTCCAGACCGGCATTTCCGCCTATTCTATTAGCCCCATGGATACCTCCTGCTATTTCTCCTGCTGCCCAGATACCTTCCACACAGGTTCTGCCCTCCGGAGAAATAACAATTCCTCCCAAAGAAGTATGCGGTCCCGGAGCGATTTCAAAGGGCTCTCTGGTGATATCCATACCCGCCTGTCGGTATCGTTCTACATAAGATCCATATTTTTCTTCCAGTCTCTTTTTCCCTACACCTGTGGCATCAAAATAAATGCCACCATGCCTTGTTCCATTACCTTTTTGTATTTCTTCATAAATTACTATTGAAAGGATATCCTTATTTCTACATTCTCCTGGACCACTGCCATCTTCTTTTTTGAGGAAACGTTCCATTTTAGAATTTCTCAGAACCGCCCCTTCAAAAAACATGGTAGTTATTACGCTTTTTCCTTTCAAGCTCTCCGGGTAAAGAGCTACACTCGGTTCAAACTGAACAAATTCCATATCCATAAGAGGAATTCCTGCTTCATAAGCCATCGCTATCCCATCTCCCGCACTGTCCACAGGATTTGTGGAAAAAGGATAAATCCCACAGAAACCTCCGCTGGCCATCAGAATACAATCTGCACTTCGATACTGTAGTTTTTTCAAATGCCTATTCCACAGAATAACTCCTCTTGCCCTGTTATCCTCTACATGAAGCCGCAGTACTCTGGAATCCGGCGTAAATCTTACTCCCTCCTGATTCATTAATAAATTACGCAGCCGATTCATAATCTGAGCCCCCGTATGGTTTCCAGTTCCTGCTACTCTGGGCCAGGAAGACCCCAATGGCTTTAACAAAGAATAACTACCCGCCTGTTTTTCCAGACTGATCCCCAGCTTTTCCAAATCCTTCAGCAGCCCAAGGCTGCCATGACACAGAGATAGTGCCAGGTCCGGCTCAGACAAACCATAGCCGCCTGCTATCGTATCCTCCAGAAATGTTTCCACACTGTCATTCTCATGCAAAGGCATATTAAAGCCATGAACGAAGGGGGATGCTCCGCCTCCGTCCCCAATTAACTCTACCTGAAGTCTCTTTTTTTCCTGTTCTCCCGTGTGGGAAGTGTTTTCAGATAACAAACCTGTCAGCCCGGCAGCTGCCATAAGCCCTGTCAATCCTGTCCCTATGATAAGTACCTTCATTCCCAAATCCCACCTTTAGCCATGGAACCTACATTTTTTACAAACAGATTCAGGAATCTGGGATACTCTCCTTCCGGGAATTTCCAGTCAAATTCCGCAGTACGTTTTTTAAGCTCTTCTGCCGTAATATTCAGATGAATTCTGCGTTCTCTGACATCAATTTCTATTTCATCCCCTTCTTTTACCACTCCTAACGGTCCTGCCAACGCTGCTTCCGGCGATACATAGCCTATACTCAGACCACTGGTCCCTCCGGAAAACCGTCCATCGGTAATAATCGCACAGCTATTGTACAGTTCAGGTATCCCTTTAAGTTCCTCCTGAAAAGTAAATGCTGTAGTTCCGAACCTTCCGCGCAGCCCCAGAAAACGAATAACAATCGCATCCCCTGAATGAATTTCCCCGGCCCGCAAAGCTTCCAGTCCTTCATGCAGGCCATCAAAAACTCTTGCTTTCCCTCTGAAATGCATAAGATGTTCCGGCACTGCCGCAATTTTAATGATAGCTCCTTCTGGAGCAAGATTTCCATATAATACTCCTATTCCCGGTTCTTTCATAACGGGATTATCCAGGGAATGAATCACCTCTTTATTATAGTTACAGGCTGCTGATACATTTTCTGCCAGAGTATTCCCCGTTACAGTAAGGCAGTCACCATTCAGCATGGGCATCAGTTCTTTCAGCATTGCAGGCATACCCCCCGCCAGGTCAAAATCCTTAAGCGAATAGGGGCCGCTGGGTGCCAGATGCGAAAGCAGAGGGACCTGCGAGGATGCTTCATCAAAATATTTCCACCAGGGCAGATCATACCCCGCTTCATTTGCAATAGCCGGAATATGCAGTATCAGATTAGAACTGGCTGCTACAGCCATATCCATCCTGATAGCATTTTTCAGAGATTCCACAGTAATAATATCCCTGGCCCGTATATCCTTGGCTACTAGACTGACGATCTGTATTCCTGCTTGATAAGCCATCAGATATAACTGGGAGCTTACTGCTGATACGCTGGAATTACCCGGCATAGTCATCCCAAGAGCTTCCGCAATCATGCACATGGAATTAGCGGTTGTCATAGAAGTGCATGCTCCACAGATTCCCCAGGATTTGGAAATCAGTTCATTGTATTCTTCCATATCCATCTTCCCAGCCTTAGCGGTTCCCACCTTATCCTGCGCATGGATATGCACTACCTCTTTTCCCCTGCACTGACCTAACGGCATATAACCTCCGGTAACCAAAATTGTGGGAATATTTATACGGGCCGCACCCATCAAATGCCCGGGAACAATAGAATCACAGGTAGATAACATAACCATACCGTCAAAAAAATTACCTTCTACCGTCATTTCCACCTGATCCGCAATAGAATTACGGCTGGGCACTTCAATATATCTGGGATCTTTTAAAACCATACCGTCACAGATTCCCGTAGTCATAACCTCGACTGGCAGACCGCCTGCCTCCCGAACTCCCGCCTTTACTCTTTCAGCAACCTGTTTTAAATGAACATGCCCGGGATTATATTCATTCCAGGAATTTACAATTCCGATTAAGGGCCTTTTCAGCTCTTCTTCCGAATATCCCATTCCCAGCATCAGCCCTCTCCTGCATTCACTTGCTTCTCCGAATTCCCACCGGCTTCTTAGTTTCTTTCTTAACTCCATGATTAAATCCTCCCTTTTACTCTTTCCCATTTTGTTCTTCCAAAAGCATATAATCTATAGTCCCATCTATAGACTGTCCTCCGTCTACCACAAAAGTTTGTCCTACAATAAAACCGGATTTTTCCGGATCTGCCAAAAACAACACAAGAGGCGTGATATCTTGTGTATTTCCCAATCTGCCAGCAGGTATTTTTCTCAGAAAGGCGTCCAGTTCTTCCTTGTTATACCTTGTCGTAGCCGAGGTGGATATAAATCCCGGCGCGATAGCATTAACCCTAATTCCCAGACGGATTACATCCACTCCCATGGTTTTTGTCAGCATATTCAACCCGGCTTTTGCCGCACAGTAAGGAAATGTTTTCCTTTTTACATAAGTGATAACGCTATGGACCGAACTGATATTTATAATCGCTCCTTTAATTCCATTTTCTTTCATATTCTTTACTGCAAAGCTGGAACAATATGCCGCTCCGTTCAGATTCAAGGCTATCATCTCATTCCAATAAGATAATGGCATTTTTTCAAAGCCTCCCTCAGGTATCTTCAGACCCCCTCCAGCGTTATTTACTAAAACATCTATCGTTTTGAATTCTTCAATAAATGCGGAAAACATTTCTTCCACCTGTTCGGCATTACCTACATCCGCCTGATATATACTGGCCTGCACTCCAATACCCTGGGCCTCATCGCATACCTTCCTGGCGCCTTCCCTGTCAAAACGATAATTAATCCCCACATGATCCCCTTGCCTTGCAAATGCCAGGGCTATAGCAGCACCTATCCCTCTGGAAGCTCCCGTAATCAATACATGTCTGTTCATAATGTCCTTTTTCCTCCCTGCCTGTCTTTCACTCCCGCCTGTATATGAGCATTTACTGTATATAAGGGAAGAAACAGCCACTTGGGCATTTCATTTCCCATATAGGTAATCAATCCTTCTGCAAGTTGTACCGGATTCTTAATTCCTTCCTCTAATCTTTCACTGATATAATTGTCATAGATATCTGTTATCTGTCTGCATTTTTCTAAATAAACACCTGCGTTCTGCTTTCCCAATGCCATTTCGTTGGTAAACAGATACGGGTGCGCACTTATTATATTATCAATATCCATTTTCCTAAGCTTATCCAGCGTATTCCTGTATGCGTTCAAATCCATGTATAATGCCGTTCCCTGTGTTCTTGTTCCATTTCCCTGCAGAGAATCACCGCTGATTAATGTCTTGGTTGGAATATCATAAAAACATACGCAGTCATCATCATGGCCCGGTGAAGCCACCAATCGCAGCCTTCCGGCAATAACATCTCCCTCCTCCAGGATAAAATCCGTTTTTACACCCTCCAGAACAGCTGGCGCCGGTGGGGAATAAGATGGATAGACGGCACGTATTAGCCTGGAATATTTCAGAGGCTGCTGCAGTTTTGGCACCGATTTACGGTATGATGCCACTCTGGGATGTGCCAGCTTCATAATTCTGCTGTGTCCTCCTACATGATCTCCATGACAGTGGGTATTGCACAGCCAGGCTATATCCTGCAGCTGTATTCCCAACTCCTTCAGCGCCGGTACCAGCAACTCATCAATATGCTCTGCATTCTCTCCGCTGTCAATCAGTACCTTCTCCTCCCCGTCTATCAGTATAATCCCCGACCATACCCCTCCTGCAGGCGTTTTCAGCATATATATATCCTTCGTTATATTTAGAAATCTTTCGTTCACCGCTGCACTCTCCCCGAACCGTCTCCATTCATTAATTTTTCAGTTTCTTCTATAGTTACCTCATTAAAATCAAACTCCACTGTATGCTTCAGACAGGAGGCCGCAACTGCAAAATCAATCGCCTTCTGTGGTTCAAATCCGGAAGAAAGGGCATAAATAAGTCCCCCGCCAAAGGAATCTCCTCCTCCTACACGATCTACAATATGGATGAGATATTCCCTGGAAAAATAACATTTTTCCTTTTGATACAGCATTCCGGCCCAATGATTATCATTTGCTGAAATTGATCCCCGAAGTGTAATAGCGACAGTAGGAATAGAAAAACGTTCCGCCAATGTCCGTGCCACTTCTCCGTAGCCTTCCTTTGAAAGCATTCCTCCTGTCACATCTGTTCCGGAAGCTTTTATTCCGAATACTTTCTCACAGTCCTCTTCATTTGCTATAGCAACATCCACATATTCCATCAGTTCTCCCATTACAGTCCCGGCCTTACTGCCTGTCCACAATTTATTCCGGTAATTCAGATCACAACTCACAACAATACCTTTTTCTTTGGCTTTTTTACAGGCTTCCAGACAAATTTGGGCCGCATTATCTGATAGTGCCGGCGTAATGCCTGTAAAATGAAACCACTCCGTTTCTTCAAATATCCCGTCCCAGTCAAAATCCGAAGGCTGTGCCCGCGCTATAGCAGAATACTTCCTGTCATAAAGTACCTTAGAGGCTCTTTGAGATGCTCCTTTTTCTACAAAGTATATTCCCATGCGGTCTCCGCCTATGGCAATTCCGGATATATCCACTCCGAAACCTCGTAACCTGCGCATAGCCGCTTTGGTCAAATCGTTATCCGGCAGTCTTGTAACAAAAACTGCATTCTTTCCGAAATTGGCAAGGGATACCGCTACATTGGCTTCTCCTCCCGCATAAGTAATCTCAAGCTGCTGAGTCTGTACCAGACGCAGATATCCGGGCGGGTTCAGTCTCGCCATTATCTCCCCGAAACACACAAATTTACCCATTTTTCCTCCTCCTTTCTGTTATACAGGATACATAACTCTCCGCCAGATTCTGCAATTCATCAAATCGTCGCTCCAATATGAACCTACGGCTTACCAGTGAGGATGCTACACCCACTCCGTGACAACCAGCCTCCAGGAATCCGGACAGATTGTCGGCATTTACCCCTCCTACCGCAAGAATCCGAATATGAGAAAGAGGTGCGGTAATATCTTTAATATAATCTGTTCCAAACTGCCCTGCCGGAAACAATTTCACATAATCCGCCCCATACAAAAAAGCATTCTGAATTTCTGTTGGCGTCAGTGCTCCGGGCATAGCGAGCATTCTGTATTTTTTGGCTGCCGCAATTACTTTTACATCCGTATTAGGAGAAATAATATAATCTGCACCGGCCTTCCGGGCTTCCTCCACCTGGTGTGCCGTCAATACGGTTCCGGCTCCCGGTACAATCTCCTGATACTTTTCCGAAAGCAGATGAATCTGCTCTAAAGTTTCTCTTTCCGACATTATTCCGGAAGGATCAAACGTTATCTCCATCAGCCTGATGCCTCCCCGGTACAAGGCCTCTACCGTATTTTGAAATGCCGCCATGGGAACTTTTCTCAGTATGGCTATAATTTTGTATCTTTCCACCTTTTGTATTATTTCTTCTTCTGTTCTTCTCATTACTCCCCCTATCTGTCCCTATATTCCAATGTTTTTAGTTCCAGCCTGCATGGAAAAGGAATTTTAGGAGAATTTTCCGGAACAGTGTCCTGGTTTTCCACTACAAGTATTTTCGTATTATCTCCCAGCACATGGGAATGCCACATTCCTTTGGGTACATTGTAGACTTTTCCTTTTTCCAGTTTTACACCGTATATGTTCCCCGGTTCTTCTTCTCCGGAAAGCAGCAATATGCACTCACCATAAAGCAGGACAAAAACTTCATCACTGAATATATGTTTTTGTAAATAAGAAATATTTTCTTCCTTCCATATTGGGGCACTGTTGAATACTGACACTTTCCATGATTCAAATATTACTGCCTGATGAAATCCCGGCTTTTTTATTTCATAAATCTGCAGTTCTTTCATTTTCCTCCTTCTTTCCGGCTTCTATGATATTATCTTCTGCCATCTCTTTCTGTTATCTTAAGTATGAAGAATATAAGCTAAAGTCACAATTTGCAAAAAAAGGAGAATAATATGATTCATTTTAGGTATTGTAATATTTACTAAATTTAGATATAATTAAATATTAAGTTTATTCAAATCTTACAAACTCGTCCGGTGAAATATTATGAATACAGAAAAACAGAAATTATATATCGTGGCTGAAAAGCAATACTCCAATACCACCTGGTACAACCAGGTCATTGAGGGTATTTATAAGGAGGCCGCCAGACGTCCTCTTCAAGTAGTGTTATGTTCCGAGGCCGAACTTTATGGTCTTTTCCCCGGAACGATTCTCGTTCTTCTTGGTTCTTCCCTTCCTTTTATCACACAATATCTTAATCTATGTACAGAGTTGGAACTTCGTCCTATTGTGGCGGGTTTCGAAATATTCCAAAGCAGTCTTCAGGTAAGTTACATCACTATTAATCGACGGCAGGCCATGAGTGAAATAGTAAAAACCTTGTTATCCTGCGGAGCCCATAATATAGCTCTTCTTGGAGTCAATTCTTCTATCCAGACCGATATGCTTCGCTTTGATGGCTGGGCTGCTGTTGTAAAGGCCTATAAGGCAGGGGATCCGAATAAAGATGTTTTTTATTCCGATTCCGGACTTCTGGCCTGTGTAGAAAACTTCTGGAAGCATTATCGCAATTATGACGCTGTTGCCTGTGCAAATGATTATTACGCTGCTTATCTTTGTTCTGAGGCAGGAAAAAGGGGAATACGTATTCCATATGATTTAATGATTACAGGATTCGGCAATACCCGGATCAGCCAATATACCTGTCCTTCTCTTACAACTGTAGCACTGAATTTATCCTCTGTTGGTTCCCAGGTTATCCAGCTTTATCGTTCCCTCTCCAAAAATACAGATCTATTATCCTGTACGGCTACCTTAAAATCCGAAATTTTACTTAGGGGGAGTACAAAAGAAATAAAAAAGCCACTTCCGGGTAAGGCTATTTTTCAGGAAGAAATTGCCTCTGCCTTTGAACCAACCTTTGAGCGTGACTTAAAAAGCATATATGCACTTGAAAATACCTTAATAACTATGGATGAGACAGATCGTAAAATTATAGATGGTCTGCTGCAAAATGAACCATATAGTTTTCTGGCAGAAAAACTGTATTTATCCGATTCTGCATTCAAATATCGGTTATACAAACTCTTTGCTGCTACCGGATGCAGCGGACGAGCTGATTTAACGGAATTATTCCGGCAATATATCCCTTTATTTACGGATAATAACAGTTCAGTTACCTGAACCGTTATTATTGATACCTCTGAACGATTCCCGCTTCAATGTTCACTAAAACTCCCCATTGAATATCCATTCCGGTAATAGTAAACTATGAACATATGAAATAATTAATTCACTTAGGAGAAAATACTATGAAATACGATTTTACTTCCATCATTGACAGACAGGGAAAGGATTCCATCGCTGTAGATGTCATCCCTTTTGACAACGCAGAGGTGGCGGAGGGCTTCTCCAAAATCCCCATGTGGGTTGCCGATATGAACTTTGCTACGGTTCCCACCATCCAGGATGCCATCATAGAGCGTGCAAAGCATCCTGCCTTCGGCTATTTCGATCCCAGAGAAGAATATTACGGCAAAATCATAGAATGGCAGAACACACGCAACGGTGTGGAAGGCCTGACAAAGGAAGCTATCGGTTATGAAAACGGCGTGCTTGGCTGCGTCTCCTCCGCCGCCCAGGCCTTCAGCGCTCCCGGAGAGGCCGTACTCCTTCATTCCCCTACCTATATCGGCTTCACCCATGCGCTGGAAAGCATCGGCCGCAAAATCATCTTAAGCGATCTCGTACGGGATGAAGAAGGCATCTGGCGTATGGACTATGAGGATATGGACAGGAAGCTGAAGGAAAACCATATTCATTTCGCCGTATTCTGCTCCCCCCACAATCCCTGCGGACGTGTCTGGACGCGGGAGGAAATCGAAAAGGCAATGGAGGTTTATTCCAGAAATAACTGTGTCGTGGTTTCCGATGAGATATGGTCGGATTTGACCCTCGAAGGACATAAACACATTCCCACCCAGTCCATTTCAGAAGATGCCAGAAACAGGACTATCGCGGTTTATGCCCCTTCCAAAACCTTCAACCTGGCCGGCCTGATTGGCTCCTATCATATTATTTATAACCCCTATCTGCGTGACCGGGTAAGGAAACAGGCTGAGCTCTCCCACTACAACAGCATGAACGTTCTGTCCATGCATGCCCTTATCGGCGCCTATCAGCCGGAAGGCCACGAATGGGTGGATGAGCTTCGCCATGTTCTCACGGAAAATGTGGAATATGCCTACAGTTATATCCTCGACCACTTCTCCGGTGTAGAACTGGCCAAACCGGAAGGCACCTATATGCTGTATCTTGACTGCGAAAAATTCTGCCAGGAGCATGACATGTCTATGGACGAGCTTATCCGCGCCGGTATCCGTGTCGGCGTCATCTGGCAGGACGGCCGGCCTTTCCACAGACCTTATGCCATCCGCCTGAATCTGGCGCTTCCTCATTCTCTGGTTGCGGAAGCCATGGCACGTCTGGATAAATATGTTTTTAACAAATAAGCGGTTGATTACAGCTTATTTATAGTTTATAATTATTTCAGGAAAAGAATATTTTATGACACTCCTGCTGCCAGCCAGGATATTTCATCAGAAATATGCGCACTACGCGCAGAGGGAGCAGTCATGAATACCAAGACAAGTTTTAAAGAGCTGAACCTTAATAATGCTTTTCTTTTTGCCCTTGCCCTGAGCGATCCCGAACTATGCCGGATTATTCTGGAATTGATTATCGGAAAACCGCTGGGCCCAATAAAAGTAGAAACGGAAAAGAGTATTATGTTCAGCTCTGATTTCAGAAGTATCCGTCTCGATGTCTATGCCTCGGACCAGTCACACGTTGATTATGATTTAGAAATGCAGAACGAGGGTGACAAAGACAGTCTTCCGAAACGCAGCCGCCTGTATCAGGCGGAAATGGACGTGAAGTCCTTAAATCCCGGGGATGATTTTGTATGTCTGGGAAGCAGTTATATTATTTTTATCTGTACATTTGATCCTTTTGAAGATCAGCTATTCCGGTATACCTTTGAAAACATTTGCTATGAAACAGGAAAACCTTTGAATGACGGTACCTGTAAGATTTTTCTGAATACCAGGGGAACCAATCATTCGGACGTATCTCCCGTATTAATCCATTTTCTGCAGTATGTGGAGAATTCCACGGATGCCTTTGTGGAACAGATGCAGGATGATACGCTGAATCAGATTCACCGGAAAATCAGTGAACTGAAAGCAAGCCGTGAATGGGAGGCGAAGTACATGAAATTTGAAGAGCTGTTGAGACGTGAGCATGAAGATGGTGAAGCTACCGGAAAAGTTATCGGAACAGTTATCGGTGAAAAAAGAATGGCTGATCTCATTTCATTCTTATTAAGAGATGGCCTGGAATATGAGATTCCCAAAATCGCGGCTGATGAAAAGCTCCGGGAAACCTATTATCACAAATATCAATTATAGTCCTAATCTTGTCAAACTCTGCGGGCCGGCCTCAGACACCGGCCTGTCATAAAAAATCTATTATTCATTATTTCTCAAAATATCAATAAAACCAATCGATGAATTTTCTCTGTTACGCGGCAATAAGTTTACATAAAATATTCTTTTCCAATCTGTTTTTGTTTCATCTCTTTTGCATCATTTCCTTTTTATCAATAGAACGGTAATAATTAATGCTATAAAATCAGAAATCGGCGCTCCACTTATCCCGGTACCCGCAGAAATATAGAATTCAACGAAAAAAGCCGGCGTTTTCGCACCGGCCTTTCCAATAACATATTACTATTCTTCCATTTCAATCCTTATGCTGGTCATTACCGGCATTTCCAACGGTTTATTCCAAGATTCCGGCCCATGGGTGGGAAGATCGGCAATCCGATCCAGCACCTCAAACCCTGACACAAGCTGTCCGAAAGCAGCATAACGGCCATCCAGCTTATGGGCATCCTTATGAACCACAAAGAACTGGGTTCCTGCCGTATCATAGGCATCATCCCTTGCCATGGAAAGCGCCCCTCTTTTATGAGGAATCGGGTTCGGAACACCATTTTCCGCGAATTCTCCTTTGATATGCCATTCACTGTCTGTCATGATATCATTATCCGGAGAGCCTGCCTGTATCACGTAATCCTTCACGATACGGCACCAGGCCAGTCCGTTATAGAAGCCGCTGTTCACCGTGTCCACGAAATTCTTCACCGTAACAGGGGCCAGCCCGGGATACAGTTCAAATACCATATCCCCGAAGCCTTCTGTTGTAATAATACATTTCAAAGCCTGAATCCTCTTTTTCTTTCAAACAGGCATAATCACCTTATTTTGCAAGCACCTTTGCATTTTTGAAGTACAGGTTGCCTGAAGATGTCATATACACACCCTGGACATAATCCTTCATCAGATAGTTGTTTGCTTTGTAGTACAGCGGAACAACCGGATATTCATTAGAAACAATATCATCCGCCTGCTTTACCAGTTCACCTGCTTTTGCCGCATCCTTTTCCACCTTTACCTGATCCACTACCGCATCGTAATCAGGATTGCTGTAGAAGCAGTTGTTTGATACAACATCGGTATAGAGCAGAGGCAGGAAGCTCATGGGATTTACGTAATCGGCGCTCCATCCCATTGCGCATACTTCATAATTTCCGCTCTGGACATCACTGTAGAATACGGCCCAGTCTGCAGAGGTTACTTCAACGGTAATTCCCAGATTCTGTTCCCACATTTCTTTGATAGCTTCCGCTACCTTCTTCACGTTATCATCGGAATAGAAGGACAGCTGAACCGTAGGGAAGCCTTCTCCGTCAGGATAACCGGCCTCCGCAAGAGCTGCCTTCGCCGCTTCCGCATCTGCCGTAGGTGACAGACCGAAATCACTGCGTCCGTCCAGAATATCCTTCCCGTCTACCACATAGCCGGGAGACAGGAAGCTGTATGCAGGTTCTGCATCTGTCTGAACCACATTGTTGATCAGCGCTTCCCTGTCAATCGCCAGGCAGAGTGCTTTTCTTACCAGCGGGTTATCGTAGGGTGCTTTTGCACAGTTGATATTATAATATACGGTTCCGTAGCTGGGGGTTGATTTAAGTCCTGCATTTTCAGCCTTCAGGCGGGCCATATCGCTGGAAGGAATGCTTCTCACGCCGTCAACCTCGCCGCTTTCATAAGCGGTCAGAGCTGTTGCAACATCCAGGATATAACGATAGGTCAGTTTTTCCAGCGTAACATTGGCAGCATCCCAATAGTTTTCATTCTTTTCCAGAACAATGCTTTCGCCCATATTCATCTCTGTGATCTTGAAGGGGCCGTTGCAGACATAGGTGTCGGCAGCATTGGTCCACTTGTCCCCATTGGCTTCCACCGTAGCTTCCTGAACGGGGTAATATACCCACATGCTCACAAGATCCACATAATAAGAGCAGGGGGCTTTCAGGGTAAATTCCAGTGTTTTGTCATCAAGGGCCTTAATGCCTACATCCTCTGCCTTTGCCGTTCCGTCATAGTATTCCTGTCCGTTTACCACATAATCGGAAATCATGTCCACATACTGAGATGTGGTTTCCGGAGTGAGGACACGAAGTGCGGAATATACGTAATCGTTTGCTGTCAGAGGTGTTCCGTCACTCCATTTCAGACCGTCTCTCAGATGGAAGGTATATACGGTCATATCATCATTGACGTCCCAGGATTCCGCATTGCCCGGTACGACTTCACCGCTTTCCGAATAAGTAACGAGTCCTTCAAAGCAGTTCACAATAAAGGGGACTGCGAAAGAGTTGTTGGTGATGCCGGGATCGATACCGTCCGGCTCGTTATTGAGTACAAAGGTCATTTCCTGTGCGCCTGCAGCCTCTTCAACCGCTCCTGCGCTTTCCTCGGAAGCAGTTCCTTCTTCCGCAGCCTCTGTTGACGGCAGCGGAGCAATGGTCTGGAGCTCTCCGCTGTCCGATCCGGATCCACAGCCGGACAGCACAGCAGTACACATCAGACCAAGGGCGAGAAACAGACTTAATGCTTTCTTTTTCATAAAATATTTCCTCCTCATGGATAATTTATGCTTCAGGCATGATATAGTATCATACCGAAAAACCTGGTTATCAGCCATACAGATGACAGGCTGTCATATGCCCGTTTCCCGCATCCTTAAGCTGCGGCACCTGCTGGGAACAGATGTCCTTCGCATAAGGGCATCTGGTATGGAAACGGCAGCCTGAAGGCGGGTCGATGGGGCTGGGAATATCCCCCTCCATGCCGCTCTTTTCTTTCATTCTTGCCAGTTTGGGATTGGCAATGGGAATGCTGCCCAGCAGTCCCTTCGTATAGGGATGCAGCGGGTTTTTATAGATCTCATTCGATTCGCTGACTTCCACCAGCTGCCCCAGATACATGACGCCCACATCATCCGATACATAACGCACCATGGAAAGATCATGGGCTATAAACAGATAAGAGACTCCCTTTTCCTCCTGGAAATCCTTCAGCAGGTTAACTACCTGCGCCTGGATGGATACGTCAAGTGCCGATATGGGCTCATCGCAAATGACCAGATCCGGCTGAAGAATCAGCGCCCTGGCAATCCCCACACGCTGTCTCTGCCCGCCGGAAAACTCATGGGCATATCTGCCGCTGTGCTCCTTTGTCAGCCCTACCCTCTCCAGCATGGGATAAATGAGTTCGTTGGCATCCTCTTTCTTCCTGACGACGCCATGGGCGATCAAAGGCTCCGCGATGATATCCCGGACAGTCATTCTTGCATTTAAAGAGGCATAAGGGTCCTGAAAAATCATCTGCATATTTTTCCGGTAAGGCTTCAGCTGCTTTTGCTTCAGCTCCGTGATATCCTCACCGTTCAAAAGGATCTGCCCCGATGTGGGGGCGTACATCCGTATAATAGTCCTGGCACAGGTTGATTTCCCGCAGCCGGATTCTCCCACCAGGCCAAGGGTTTTTCCTTTTTTTAAAGTAAAACTGACTCCATCCACCGCATGAACGATCTGCTTTGATCCCACTTTAAAATGTTTGGTCAGATTCCTTACTTCAAGCATGTTCTGTTCGTTCATCATCTGTTCCCCCCGCGAAATGGATTGTGTTCATCTGCCGGCGCGTCCTCATACTGCAGAAAGCACCTGGTCCGGTGCCCTTCTCCCACTTCCACAAAATCAGGAAGAGAACCGGCACACACTTTTCTGGCATAAGAGCAGCGAGGAGCGAACGGACAGCCCGCAGGCGGATTGGTCATATCCGGGGGTGAACCGGGTATAGGCTCAAGCCGCTCACTTTTTTCCTGCTCCACATCGGGGATCGAATGCAGAAGGCCCATGGTATAAGGATGGCCGGGCCGTTCAAAAATATCTTCTATCCGCGCTTCTTCCATAATCAGGCCGCCGTACATAACCAGCACCCTGTCACACAGTTCAGCCACCACGCCAAGATCATGGGTGATAAAAATAATGCTGGCGCCATATTCCTTGTCCAGCTCCCTGAGCTGTCTCAGGATCTGATCCTGAATGGTCACATCCAGCGCCGTTGTCGGTTCATCCGCAATCAGCAGCTCCGGCTTGTTGGCAAGCGCCATGGCGATCATGACACGCTGCCGCATCCCGCCGGAAAATTCATGAGGAAAGCTGTGGTAACGCTTCTCCGGCTCAGGGATACGCACTTTAGCGAATAATTCCATAACCTGAGCCTTCCGTTCCTCTTTCCCCATTTTGGGATGGTGGATCTTGATCATCTCCGAAACCTGTTTTCCTACGGGAATCAGCGGATTCAGTGAAGACATGGGATCCTGAAAAATCATGGATATTTTATTTCCGCGGATTTCGCGGAGCTTTTTTTTCGATACTTTGGTTAAATCCTCTCCTTCAAAAAGGATGGAACCGTCCTTAATTCTTGCCGTATCCGCCAGAAGCCGCAGAATGGACATGGAGGTCACACTCTTACCGCTCCCCGATTCTCCCACGATTCCCAGTATTTCACCCTTACCGACGCTGAAGCTGACGCCGCGTACTGCCTGTACCTCGCCGTTGCTGGTCAGAAAAGAGGTTGTTAAATTCTCTACCTGTAATATTGCGTCCATGATTTCACCTCTTATTTTTTCAGTTTCGGATCCAGCGCATCCCGCAGCCCATCGCCTACAAAATTAAAAGCAAACATGATCAGGCAGATAACAAGAGCCGGAATGAACAGCTGATGAGGACAGGAACGAAGGTTCTCTGTCGCGTCGTTGCACATGGTTCCAAGGCTGGCAAGGGGCGGCTGCAGCCCGATACCCAGATATCCCAGGAAGGCTTCCATAAAAATAGCGGACGGTATCAGCATGGTTACGGTTACCAGAATAGAACCCATGGCATTGGGTATCAGGTGGGAAAGCAGGATGGTTTTGGTGGAAGAGCCTATGGTTTTCGCAGCCTGGACAAATTCCTGCTCCTTCAGCCCGAGCACCTGGCCGCGGACCACTCTCGCCATATCCACCCAGTAAACGGTTCCCAGGGCGATAACGATACTCTGCAGCCCCGAGCCTAAAATCACCATGATCAGAATGACATAAAGCGTCAGCGGAATTGTGCTGATGATATCCACAATACGCATCATCACAGCATCCACATTTCCTCCCAGATATCCCGAAATACCGCCGTAGAGAACCCCGATAACCAGATTCACCGCCACGGCGACAAAGGCAACCATCAGGGAAACCCGCGTGCCGTACATCAGTCTGGTAAGGATATCCCTGCCCAGATTGTCCGTTCCTAACAGGTAGGATTTATTCCAGATATTTTTTGACCGGTAGATCGTATTATTTTCCGGATTGGCTATCACATACGGCTTCTGCCCGTAATAAAGAGCTACCTCTGTCCCATTGCAGTCAAAAATCGTCATCATGCGTTCGGATTCTTCCCTGACTTTTTTCAGCTGGATGCCGAGGGTTCCGTCACTGTTCACCTGAAGCACCTTCATCGCCTGTGTGATATAAAGATAACCGGTATTGTCCGGCGTTTCATAGACCTTCATCCGGGGAGGAATGTTCACAACCTCCAAATCCTGCACCGAATAACTGTATTTTGTAAAAAGAGGGCCGAAGGCCGCGAATAATATCAGAAGAAGAATGATTACAAAGCCCGCAATCGAAGTAGGCTTATGGCGGAACCGGAACCATACATCCCCCGCAAAGGTCCTGTTCTTTGTCCATATTTTTTCCCTGTCCTCATTGGAGGACTCCAGCATATCCCATTTGTTGTCCATGACTTACTGCTCCCATCTCTGCGCCCGGCGCTGTCGTCTTTATCCTTGCTAATCTTTTTCAGTCGTACTTAATCCTGGGATCAATCAGGCAGTAGAATATATCTACAATAAAAATCATCGCCATCAGAAATGCGGCATAGAAAATGGTTACTCCCGTGATAGTCGTGTAATCCCGCTGAGACACGCTGTTCACAAAATGAACGCCAAGTCCGGGAATCGCGAAGATTTTTTCAATGACAAAGCTCCCCGTCATCATATTCGCTATTGTGGGGCCAAGTACCGTGATCACCGGAATCAGGGCATTTCTCATGGCATGCTTCAGAATGACGCTGGTCTCTGAAAGCCCTTTTGCCCTGGCTGTCCTTATGTAGTCCTGGCCCATGACCTCCAGAAGGCTTGAACGCATCAGCCTGGCCATATAGCTCAGGGAATATCCCCCCAAAGCGACTACAGGAAGAATATATCCCTTCCAGCTGTCGAGGCCGAAGGTGGGAAGCCAATTCAGTTTATAGGAGAAAAAATAAATCAGAAGAGACGCGATAACAAAAGAAGGGATGGTCACACCGATGGTTGCCAGCGACATAACCAGCATATCCTGCCACTTTCCGTTCTTCACCGCAGCTAAAATTCCCATGGGGACAGCCGCCAGCATCACAAAAATAATGGTGATTCCGCCCAGCTTCGCGGATACCGGAAAACCGTTTTTGATAAATTCACTGACTTCTTTTCCGGTATATTTATAGGAGGGACCCAAATCCCCGTGAAGAACTCCGCCCAGATATTCAAAGAACTGTACCGGCAGCGGCCTGTCCAGATGATATTTCTCATTCAGCGCCGCTTCCACTTCTTCCGATACCTTACGGTCACTGGTAAATGGACCGCCCGGTATGGAATGCATGATGACAAAGGTCAGCAGTATTATCAGGAACATTGCCACCAGCATCATCCCAAATCGTTTTGCAAAATAGCGAACCATATTTCTTCCCTCTCATATCCCTCATTTTTTGGGCTTACCTTCTGCCTTTTCCGTCACTGGCAGTCACTTGTACTCCCTTAAAACACATTGAAAATTATTTAAGGTCGATTATAAACCTGCGGTTCTGCCTCTGTCAATGTTTTTCTGTTTGCCTCAGCCCATCCTCTATCTTCCATTTCTGCTTTTCCATGTACATTATCGTTACTTTTAAGCCTCTATGTAACCTCTTTATTTTTCGTTTCCGGAACCCAAAATAATAAAAAAAACGGTCCCTGACCAGAGGCTGTTTACTCATTGAAACACCACTGATCCGAAACCGGTTCTTGAGAACGGCTCCCTTTTATCTGTTGTATATGCTTCCGTCACAGCACGGATGAAATGTCTCTCCGAAGAAGCTCCTGCGCCTTTTCCAGATCCTTATCGCACAAAGCCTGATAAATTCCCACATGAGGTTCTTTATCAAGCTGATCATCCATGCTCTGCTTTTTATTCCAGGAAAACTGCGCATAAATCCTCTTCTGAATACTCAGGCTTTCCTTCAGGAACTTATTCAGCAGCTGATTGTCCGCATAAGATGCGAGAAGGAGATGGAACGCTTCATTGTCTTCCCATACCTTCCAGACATCCACCGGTTCCTGCTGCATAAGCGCCGCATTATCAATATGCCTTTTAATATCCTCCAGGTGATACTGAATGATCGCTTCAAAGCCGTCTTTTAATGCCTCCAGTTCCAGAATGCAGCGCAGCTTCAGAATATCCCGGGCATCCTTTTCCTTCATTTTAACCACAACATAGCCATAACGGGGAACATTCCTCAGCACCCCTTCGCTGCACAGCTTTATCAGGGCCTCCCGGACAGGAGCCTTGCTCACGCCGAACAGCTCCACAAGGCGTTTTTCATTCAGCACCTGCTCCTCCTCCGAAGCATTTTTTATAATAAGCTCCAGAATTTCATCGTGAATTTTTTCTGAAAGCAACTCCTTCTTTTCTGTTGTAAAATTTACATCTTCCGTCAACTGCATAGCACTCTCTCCTTTAATCATATCAGTAATCTATTCACTTATATATTATCTGCTTTTTTTCTATATTTCAAGTCTTTTCTGTATTTTCCGCCGTACAAAAAACAGCTTCCGCACTCTGCAGACTTTCCCTGTGTTCAAGAAAAATCCGGGCAGATGCTTCCCTTTCAGGAAACAGCTGCCCGGAATACCATATTCTCCTTGGGAAAAACCTTTCCCTCTACGCACTCGTATTTGTTTTTTCCAGCCTTCTGCGGCTGATCTTTATGTAATCCTCCTGCATCTCCAGACCGATAAATTTTCTTCCCAGCTTCCTGGCAGCTACGCCGGTCGTTCCGGAACCGCAGAAAGGATCCAGCACAAGCATCCCCTCTTCGGTTGAAGCGCGGATTATCCGTTCCAGAAGATATTCCGGCTTCTGTGTAGGGTGCTTCCCCTCTTTCTTTTCCGAAGCCCTGGTCAGGCTTCCCGTCCACACATCCTTCATCTGTTTCCCGCCGTTTTCCTCCTTCATCAAATCATAATTGAAATGATGATGGGCCTTTTTGTCATCCTTTCTTGCCCAGAGAATCGTCTCTGTGGAATGGGTGAAGCAGCGGCAGGCCAGGTTAGGAGGCGGGTTGGTTTTCTGCCAGGTTATGTTATTGATAATTTTATAGCCTTCCTGCTCCAGGGCCAGGCCGATGGAATAAATATTATGAAGCGTACCGGATATCCATATGGAGCCGTCAGGCTTCAGAACCTTTTTACACAGGCGCAGCCATTTCCGGTTAAAGGCGTGCTTGGAATTGCAGTCCATTCCCTGATCCCAATCCCCTTTATTCACGGAGACCATTTTACCGCCCTGGCAGGTCACCCCGTCATTACTGAGAAAATAAGGGGGATCCGCAAAGATCATATCCACGCTCTCCGGTTCCATTTTCGGCAGAAGCACAAAGCTGTCTCCCAGATAAAGCTGTTCCGTTTCCGTTTCATAATAAGGCTTCTGCCTGGTATGCAGTATTTTATCCATATCTTTTTCCGGCAGCCGCTCATACTCCCGCGGCACCCTGCGACAGCCCCTCCTAATAGTTTGTTATGATAATTTCCTCCCCCACCCTCTTGCTGGCATCGGAGTTGATATTACGCTTTACCACCACCACTTCCTTTCGGAAGCCCTCATATAATTCATTGATAAAATCCGTATTGTGGTTGGTCAGCATACAGCTGCAGCCTCTTTCCGTAAGCTCCCGGAACAGTCCTGCCAGCCTCTGGTGGCTCTCCACATCGAATCCCTCCTTGGTATAGGACTCAAAGGAGGAAGGATTTAAAGGAGCATAGGGGCTGTCAAAGAACACAAAATCTCCCCTGGCCGCATCCCTGCAGGCATCCTGGAAATCGCCCTCCATTATGGTCACCTTCTGCAGATATTCCGATACAGCCAGAATATTTTCCGGACTGCAGGATCGGGCCCTGCTGTTATTATAGGGCACATTGAAATACCCCTTTTCATTCACACGGTATAGTCCATTGAAACAATGTTTATTCAAATATAAAAATAAGGCCGCCAGCTCCCCGTCGAATTCTTTCTTTTTCATCTTATCGTTGAAAATTTCCCGTCGGGCATAATAACAGGCCTTGCCATCCGCAGCCGCCTCTTCATCCAGCCTGTCTGTCAGGGCAATCACGGAACCCGGGCTCGTTTTAATCTGTCTGTACAGGTTAACGAGGGCAGGATTAATATCATTGATGACAGCACACGCAGGGCAAAGGGCGAAAACTACCGCCCCTCCCCCTACGAAAGGTTCATAATAGGTGTTATATGTTTCCGGCAGCTTTGCGCTGATCTGAGGCAGCAGCTGCCTTTTACCGCCCGCCCATTTAATAAAGGGCGCGATGGGTGTGCTATTCATGCTGTATTCCTTCGTTTCTGCTGATACTCCATCGGCTTACTGAGGAGTATTTGACTGGTACGCATGGTTTCCCTGGCTGGGGTGTGCCGCCGTATGGCTCTTTCCTGCAGCCGCTGTCGGGCAGTCAGTGTTTCCTGTAAGGGGCGTCTAAAAACGCCAGTCCTTACGCTGTGTCCTTTACAGCGTTAGTACTGCTGCGTTTTTAACCGAGCGAGAGCGTCCCCTGTAAGGAACACTGACTGCCCGACAGCGGCTGCAGGAAAGAGTCATACGGCGGCACACCCCAACCAGGGAAATAACCTGCGCGCTGTGCGGCGCCTTTTTATTATAGAAGAAAGCGGAAGAAATAACAACCCAAATCACAGGACGGAATTCAGATAATATCAAATCTCCGCTGGTCCTGCCGCTGTCCGGAGCTTCTTCATACAGTAAAAATAGCTGAATGCCAGCAGTAAATCCGCTCCGAGCCAGGCGCATACCTCTCCGTAAAAAACGCCCGATTCCCCTATCAGCGCCGGCAGAAGCAGGGCACAGCCGGTACGCATCACCAGCTGGACAATGCTGGAAATCATGGGCAGAAGGGAATTTCCCATCCCCTGAATGCAGGAGCGTGTGACGTAGAGTATATACAGAAACGGGAAAAAGAGAGCCAGTACCAATAGGAAATGATAGCCTATCCTCATGGCGCCTTCCACCGTCACGCTGTCTCCGGTAAGAAAACAGCCCAAAACAGGCTTTCCAAAAAATACCATAATCGCCGACATCAAAAGCGCGGTAGCCGCTCCGATCAAGTTGGCAGCCCGCAGCCCTTTTCCAATCCTGTCATACCTGGCCGCACCCATATTCTGCCCGGAATAGGTTGACATGGCATAGCCGTAAGAAGAAGCAGCAATTTCCAGAAGCCCGTAAAGCTTGTTCGCCGCCGTATAACCGGCAATAAACAGAACGCCGAAACCGTTTATCACGGACTGTACAATCAGGCCCCCCATAGCCGTAATCATATTCTGAAGGCCCATGGGAAGCCCCAGCTTCAGCTGTTCCTTTATCACGTCCCTGTCCGGATAATATTCCTTATTTCCCAGGGAAAACAGTCCGCTTCCCCGCAGCTTCACGAAGCAAAAACAAGCCGCCAGGAGCTGTGCCAGCACGGTAGCTGCAGCGGCTCCCTGTATTCCCCAGCCAAAGCCGAATACGAACAGAAGATCCAGCGCTATATTACAAAAAGAAGAAAGCGTCATTGCCTGGAGCGGCGTTTTGCTGTTCCCCAAAGCCCGCAGCAGTGCGGCGAGCAGATTATAAGCAAAAGCAACCGGCAGGCTGGCATATAGAATCCGAAGGTAAATGAGAGTCAGGTCTATAATTTCCGTTGGCGTACGAAGCAGCAGCAAAACAGGCCGCAGCATCAGCTGCCCAAGCGCTGTAAACAAAACCGCCGCGCCCAGGCTGAGCCAGACCGCTCCTGCCACTGCTTTTTTTAATCCCTTATCATCCCCGGCCCCAAATTGTCTGGCCATCACCAGGGAAAAGCCCTGGACAAGCCCCTGAACCAGTCCGAACATCAGAAAGGTCAGCCATTCCGCGGCTCCCAGAGCCGCCAGGGCTTTCACTCCCAGGGCCTGCCCCACCACCATAGTATCTACAAAGGTATAAAACTGCTGAAACACATTCCCCAACATCAAAGGAAGGGCGAAACGCAGAATCAGCCCTGCCGGAGAACCAGTAGTCATGTCTTTTGTCTGCATACAGGCTCCCTTTTCTCAGGAATGGAATTCAAACCATTCCACTTCAATTCCCGGCATTTTGGTAGGCGTAAGGCATAATTCATAGTATCCTTTTTCCAATGTCACATTTCCCATATCCCGTTCCACGGTCGCGCCGTTCGTCCCGTTAAGCTGGGGAGTCATAAAACGCACACCGTTCAGGCTGGCATTGCAGGCAGACTGGGCGCGGAAATCCGGATTATCCGTTTTCATACATATCCTTACCTGGTATACGCCGGCATTTTCCACAAAAATAAGGACGGGCGTATTCATAGGTGTGGAAACCCTGCAGGAGCTTTCCAGGACAGCCGCCTTTTCTTTGCATCCCTTTATCTCTTCCGCTTCTTTTGCGGGAATCAGCTCCGGTTCCTCTTCCGGCATGAGGGAACGCTCCATGACAGGCGCTTTCATCAGGAAACGGCAGATATTGGCTGCGCAGCGCTGCAGTTCGCCCAGCGTCAGCTTTCCTGTTCTTAAAGCCTCCAGCGTATTATCCCCCATGGGATTATTTTCCGCCGCCAGGTTATCCACTACCATATATAAATCATTCTGGGCCCGCACCATGGCCGCCGTATTTTCCCGGCTTTCTTCCCCGCCTTCCACACAATCGTTCATGGTGGACCACCAGTCGGTCATAACGATACCCGTAAAGCCCCATTCCTTCCGGAGAATGGTCGTATTCAAATCATAATTGGAAGCGCTCCAGTGGCCGTTAACCGGATTATAGGCTGTCATAACGGAATTGGCCCCGCCTTCCTTTACCGCAATTTCAAAGGCCTTCAGATAGATTTCCCTGAGAGCCCGCTCCGAAACAACCGCATCCACCTTATTTCTCACCTTTTCCTGGCTGTTGCAGGCATAATGCTTCATGGTGGCGTTGGAGCCGCCCTTCATAATACCCCGGATATTAGCCGCCGCCATTTTACCGGTCAGCAGGGGATCTTCGGAAAAATATTCAAAATTCCTTCCGTTGAGAGGATTTCTGTGGATATTAATGCCGGGCCCCAAAAGGGTGTCTATCTCATTGCGAAGAAGTTCTTTTCCTTCCATGACATAAAGCTCTTCCACAAGAGGTGTATCGAAAGTACAGGCCAGCAGGGTTCCGATGGGTACCTGGGTAGCCTGTGCCCCCACATCCATGCGGATGCCGGAGGGACCGTCCGCAGCCGCAGCCACAGGAATTCCATAGTCATCATGCAGGGATTTGCTCAATCCGCCGAAGCAGGAAGCCACACCGGGCGTTACCCGCGGACTGCACATGCCTTCTCCGCGTACAATCGTCGCCAGTTCTTCCGGCGTCAGCTGTGCCAGGAAGGCTTCCATAGGCTCATTTCCTTCCAGAACATCCCTCAGCTGGATCTCACGGTTTCCTGTTCTTGTAAGCGCGGGCGGCATATTGTCGCGAATGCGTTCCTCCAGGGATACGGTCCTTAACGGAACGTTTTCCCCGCTCATCTCATAAATGCCGCCGGACTTACATGCACCGGGCTTTAACCGGACAAATTCCTTCTGAGGTGCACAGGCTTCCTCCAGCCGTTCCGTCACGATCAGCCTCTCCACCTCAAAACCTTCCCCGCCGTCCACCTGTACCTGCTCCAGATCACGGATGCTCGTCCCGGCATAAATCCGGTAACAGCCTTCTTCCAGCACATAGCAGGATTTATTTCCGGTATATCCTCCGTCATCATAGGCAGCCATAGCATTCACCGGGAACTGCAGGAACAGCTCCTCCTCTTCTCCCGGAGCCAGAAGACCTGTCTTGGCAAATGCCGCAAGCTCTTTTACCGGGCGTCCCAGTTTTCCCTGGGGAGCACTGTAATACACCTGCACCGCTTCCCTGCCGGCATAACGGGAACCCGTATTTTTTACAGTTACCTTTAACCGGATTTCGCCGTCCTGCACCCTGGCGCCGGAAGCCTTTACGTCAAACGAGGTATAGGACAGACCAAAACCGAAGGGATACATTACCTTTTCCGGGGCAAAGGTTTCAAAATAGCGGTAGCCTACGTAAATATCTTCCTGATATATGTTTTCCAGTTCGCCTCCATGGTTGGCAGTGGAGGGATAATCCGCCAGGCTGTATGCGATGGTATCCGCCAGCTTCCCGCCGGGCGTCACCTTTCCGGTAATCACATCTGCAGCCGCATTGCCGCCTTCCTGGCCGCCATGCCATACATACAGCACGGCGGTTATGGGGTTTTTATAGGTTTCCGCTAAAAAGCTCATGTCAATGACACAGGTCACATTGAGGATTACGGCTGTTTTCTTAAAATATCCGGTTACCATGCGGAGCAGTTCTTTTTCCTGGCTGTTCAGACGGTAACTGTCCTCCAGGTCCTCATAGTCCTTACCTTCTCCCGCCGTCCTTCCGATGACCACCAGCGCCTTATCCGATTTTGAAGCCGCCTGTCGTATCATTTCCTCCGTCACCGGCATTTCCTTCTGGTTCCAGGGTTCCGCCGCCCATCCTCCTCCGCCGTCGTCAAAAGGATTCTCCTGCAGCCAGCTTTCATAAGCTCCAGCCAACTCTTCGTTTACCCTGATGTTTTGGCACTGCCTGAGGCTGTCCAGCAGATTTGTGGTGTAAGGTACGTTTACCGCCCCTCCTGAACCTGTCCCGCTTCTGTAATAATCCTTCTGAATCCTTCCGAACACGGAAACGCATTCTCCGTCCTCAACCGGTAAGGTATTCTCCTCATTTCTTAATAAAACTGCGCCCTGAGCCGCTGCTTCCCTGCACAGCTGCGCAAATCCCTCAAGTGGGACACCAATCATTTTTTTACTCATTGCATCTCTACCCGCCTTTTTTATTTTGCATTATGTACCCTTAGTATATCATAGGTTTATAAGGATTGAATACGGGAAAATGTGAGGAATGATAAAGTAAAAAAGGCAGGCATCCATAAGCGAATGCGTTCATAGGGATATGATGTGGCACATGGTCAGAAACAATTCCCGCTTGCAGCCATGATAACTTTTTCCCAATCATTTTGCAGTCCGGTTCGTTTATTTCCATCGCTCCTATCACCTCTTGTTTATTTCCGTATTTTATTTTGTACGGTCTAAAAAATACTCTAATGCAAAAAAGAAGCCCAGCACACTGACTTATCTCATCAGTATCTGAGCTTCCATTATTTCATATTCAGTTAATCATTGACTTTCCATTGACCAGAACGACGATTACCAACTCTCTCCAACTTTTCTTTTTCCTGAAGTTTCGGCAGCAATCGTTTGATAGTTCCTAATGTGATTCCAGTAGCTTCTTGAAGCTGTTTTTGTGTTATTTTCGGATTACTCCTTATAGCATTTAGTACACTCTGCTCATTATCAGACAGTGAAGCAGAAAGATTAGTTGCATTAGTCGCACGATCAGTCGCATCAGTCGCAATTCTAGTTTCCGAACCAATTTCCATATCAAAGGAGTAGCTATCGTCCAACGGCACTACAATGCGGAATACATCACCTTCCTCCGTCAGAATTTATTCCTCTCCCTTTATCGAAGCAATAATCCCGTCCGCCAGCGTTTCCAGTTCGGAAACCTTATCCGGATGCAATGTAGATGCCATGGAAAGCCGTTCATTCAGAACGGTCATGTTCTTCATTTCTTCCTCAATGAATTTCTGCATCAGATCTCCGGACTTGCAGGCCCAGGAACCATTTTCTATGAGGGCAAAGGTACGGTTCTGCAGGTTCAGCGCCTTCATATCCGATAAAAAGCTGTGCATTACCGGATAAATCCCCAGATTATAGGTAACGGAAGCCAGCACGATATGGCTCAGGCGGAAGGCTTCGGAAATCAGCTGGGACACATGGGTGTTGGAAACATCATAAACCACAACATTGGTCATTCCCTTATCACAGAGTCTGGCGGCCAGCGCCTGTGCGGCAGCTTCCGTATTACCGTACATGGAAGCATAGGCGATCATAACCCCTTTTTCTTCCGGCTCATAACGGCTCCAGAGATCGTATTTTTCAATAAAATAGCCGATGTTGGAACGCCATACGGGTCCGTGGAGAGGGCAGATCATTTTAATGTCCAGCTTGGAGGCTTTTTTCAGAAGGGCCTGTACGGGAGCGCCGTATTTTCCCACGATATTGGTAAAATAACGTCTGGCATCGTCAATCCAGTCTCTTTCAAAATCCACTTCGTCGTTAAACAGCTTGCCGTCCAGGGCTCCGAAGGAACCGAAGGCATCTGCGGAGAACAGGACACCGTCAGTCACGTCGAAAGTCACCATAGCCTCTGGCCAGTGCACCATGGGTGCATTCACGAAGGTAACGGTATGACGGCCGAAGCTCTGGGTATCTCCTTCCTTTACTTCCAGCTGTGTATAGTTATCAATATCAAAGCCGAACTGGCGCATGAGCATAAAGGCCTTGGGGGTGCTGATAATGGTAACCTTGGGGAAACGGAGCAGGATTTCTTCGATGGAAGCGCCGTGATCCGGCTCCATGTGGTTAATTACCAGATAGTCCAGCTGCCTTCCCTGCAACAGATAATCCATGTTTTCCAGAAGCTGTCTGCATGCGGACCAGTCTACGGTATCGAAAAGGACCGTCTTTTCATCAAGCAGCAGATACGCATTATAAGAAACACCTCTGGGAATGGGATGAATATTTTCAAACAGGGTAAGCCTGTGGTCATTGGCACCCACCCAGTATAAATCTTCCGTTACATTTCTGACACAATACATTTCTATTTCCTCCTTCCGGCCTCAGCCTACATAAACATATCTTTACTTTCCGCACATTCCGGACAAACCCAGTCTTCCGGCAGCTTTTCAAATAAGGTCCCCGGAGCGATATCCGCGTCCGCATCCCCGACAGCAGGATTGTATTCATAACCACAGCCTCCGCAGGTATAAATCTTTCCGATCGGAGCCGGCTTGGGAGGCAGCGGCCGTTTCATTTTTACCATGGGCGGCGCCGGTTTCTTGGCTTCCCCGTTATCCAGGGCGGCCGTGAGCAGCGGCAGGATTTCCATCACATCTCCCACAATGCCGTAATCACAGTTTTTAAAAATAGGGGCATTGGCATTTTTATTGATCGCCACGATCGTGGAAGCGTCCCGGATTCCTTTCAGATGCTGTACGGCTCCGGAAATTCCGCAGGCGATATAGAGGTTCCCGGTAAATTTTTGTCCGGACATTCCCACATACCGGTTCAAAGGCACATATTTCAGAGTCTCCGCAACCGGCCTTGACGAACCCACAGCCGCGCCTGCCTGCACAGCCAGGGCTTCAATCAGCTTCATATTTTCCCGGCTTCCGATACCTTTTCCTGCCGAGACAACTCTCTCAGCCCGGGAAATGGGAGTGTCAAGCGGTATACCCACGCTGAAATCATATCCATCCTTTTGCAGGGCGGCGACAAGCGCTTCCACCCGTTCTTTGGCGCTGCCTTCCTTCAAAATCTGCTTCTTGCGGTAGCCTGTTACAGGAGCCGCTTTTTTCGTGATTTTGGCAGGACCGCCTGCATCCTTCGGCATCTTTCCGATGAGATGGGAAGCGATGACCACTCTCTGGATTTCATTGGTTCCTTCATAAATGGTGGTGATTTTGGCATCCCTGTATGCCCGTTCCACTTCCATGCCTTTCAGATAGCCGCTTCCGCCGAAAATCTGGAGGGCATCGTTTGTGACCTCAAGGGCAATATCGGAAGCATACTGCTTGGCCATGGCCGCCTCCATACCATAAGGCTCATGGTTTTCCTTCAGCTCCGCGGCACTGTATATCAGCAGCCGGGCGCAGCGCAGCTTGGTTGCCATATCGGCAAGCTTAAAGGAAACCGCCTGCTGCTGGCATATGGGCTTTCCGAACTGGACACGTTCTTTGGAATATTCCAATGCATGCTCAAATGCTCCCTGGGCGATTCCCAGCGCCTGGGAGGCAATGCCGATACGTCCGCCGTCCAGAGTTGCCATAGCGATTTTAAAGCCTTCCCCTTCTTTTCCCAGAAGGTTCTCTTTGGGAACCTTGACATCATTGAATATCAGTTCCGCAGTAGAAGAGGACCGGATACCCATTTTATCATAATGATCACCAAATTCAAAGCCTTCCCAGCCTTTTTCCACAATAAATGCAGAAATTCCTCTGGTGCCGATATCCGGCGTTGTCACAGCAAACACCACGTAGGTATCCGCCTTCGGCGCATTCGTTATGAATATTTTGCCACCATTGAGAAGATAATAATCACCTTTCAGTACCGCAGTTGTTTCCGTACCTCCCGCATCCGAGCCTGCGTTGGGTTCCGTGAGGCCGAAAGCGCCGATTTTTTCGCCCTTTGCCAGAGGAATCAGATATTTCTTTTTCTGTGCTTCATTCCCGAAGGCAAAAATAGGCCAGGAGCCTAACGATACATGGGCGGAAAGAATAACGCCGGTACCGCCGTCCACTCTGGATAGCTCCTCCACTGCGATGGCATAGCTGAGGACATCAAGCCCGGCCCCGCCGTACTCCTTCGGATAGGGAATCCCCATAAGTCCCATTTCTCCCAGCTTTTTTACCGCTTCCGCCGGAAATTCATTGTTCTGATCCAGCATAAAAGCGATTGGTTTCACTTCGCTTTCTGCAAATCCCCTCATTTTCTGTCTGAATGCTTCATGCTCCTGTGTTGTTTGATAAAGCATATTTGTTACCCCCTTTTTATAAAATGGATTATAAGTGACTCTATACATTTACTGCCTGCTGTGCGGCAGATATATGTCTGATTGTCTGTGATTCCTGCTGTTTTTTCCCTTTTTCGAGGCAGTAATACTTGACAAATTTTATCCACTTTTGCATCTTAAAAAAAATCAATCCCCAAACAATACCCAATAAAGGCTCCGGGAACGGAATTCCCGGTCTATTGCCAGCTGTACCTTGGCCAGCTGTCCGTGCACATTGCAGGGACTCCCGTTTTTGTCCCTCCATTCGCACTGGTAATCCGCAGTCATACAGGCCGCCAGACGGGCGTTAGCCTCCACCGCATTCACCAAATCATACAGGCTGACTCCATGCAGATCCGTGTCCAGCTGACAGCCGCCGTTCACTCCGCGGATAATACGGATAATCCCGGCTTTTTCCAGCTTTTTCATGATCTTATATGTGAACTTATGGGGCAACGATTCTTTCTCCGCTATCTCCCCCACCGTCAGGCAGGAGCCCGGGGCCAAAGCCCTTAAAATACGGAGCGCATAATCGGTTTCACGAGTGATGAGCAATGGCGCGCCTCCTTTTTCTTTGTCTCTTTCTTTAACTATAATAAAGTGGAGTAAAATTGTCAAGATTAATCTCTATAATATTGCGCCTGCATCATATATAATTCTTTATAATAATGATTTGATTCCATCAGCTCCTTATGGGTTCCTATTTCAAGGATCGAGCCGCCAGAAAACAAGGCGACTTTATCACAGAATCTGGTACTGGAAAGGCGGTGTGATATAAATATGACGGTTCTGTCTTTTGTGACATAGTTAAAATGAGAATACAGCTCATATTCCGCCCTCGGATCCATGGATGCCGTAGGTTCATCTAAAATAAACAGACTGCCGTCCTTATAAATTGCCCGCGCCAACGCGATTTTCTGCACTTCCCCGCCGGAGGGTTCATATCCGTTGTCATCAAAATCCCTGTGTATGATGGTATCCTCCGCGTTGGAGAGTCCTGCTATTTTCCCCTTTATTCCCGCTTTTTCCACCGCATCTTCAAAACGGGGCCCGTTTTCCTTAAGGGGGCCGGAAAAGGTTATATTTTCATAAACGGACATGGAGAACAATTGGCTGTCCTGAAATACAACGGAAAACCTGCTGACATACTTTTCATAATCATACTCCTTGATATTGACGCCATTGACGAGTATTTCACCTTGCTCCACATCATATAGCCTTGCCAGCAGCTTGATAAACGTTGACTTTCCGGAGCCATTTTCGCCCACTATTGACCATTTTTCACGGGCATTTATTTTAATGCTTATATTTTTCAGCGCATATTCCTTTTGCTCCGGATACCGAAACCATACATTTTTAAATTCAATGGTTTCAATATCGTCAAGAGGTTTTTTCCCGGCCCGCATACTTGATGGCATATTCAGATACTTCTTAACGGCTTCATAGTAATCGTTATAGCGGAATATACTGGTAATGCTCCCTGTCGCCATGAACATTGCCGAGTTGAACGAGTTGGCAGAGCTCCAATACATCATAAAATCGCCGGCCGTTATAGCCTTTGCGGCATATTGGAAAGCCAGTGCCGCCAAAATGAGCATGGTCTGCAGCGTACTAAAGAAGCTATTCGTGTATTCCGCTTTCGCCCTTGTCCTGACTATTTTTTTATAGCTCTTTAAAACATCCTGAAGCACAAGGGTATATTTACCGCTCAGCCACTCTACGAGATTATTGACCCGGATCTCTTTTCCGTAGCGGTATTCACTGAAAAGGCTTCCGTAATACATATTTTTTCTTTCCAAAGGCGCCTTTTCAATATCAAACTGGTTCGCTCGCTTACGGGTTTTGGACGAAAAATAGGCGTTCAATAAAGCAACAGCTATAAAGCCTGCGATCAGCAGGATATTTAATTGTGAAACGATAACGATAATACTTACGAATAGGATTACATTGCCAATCAGGGAAAACATTTGCTCCAAAGCACTAGCAAAGCCGGCTTCCCCATACAAAAATTTAAACGCCTTCTCCTTAATATCCAAAAAGGAGCTGCTTTCAATCTGCCCATAATCGGCAAACGCCAGCTGACGTGAAAGTTGGATTTGAAAATCATTAAAAATGCCAAGCTTCCGCACAAATATGTTAGCGTCGCAATAATTGTCAAATAAGCGAACCACAAGATAGATGCCGCAAAGTATAAGGATATATGTAAGCGCGGTATCGGGAGGCATGGCTTCGGTCAGCAGATCCAGGACATATTTGGGTATAAATATCAACAATAAAGGCAATGCGCTTGAGGTTAACTGCTTTACAATCAGCAGAAGGATATATATCTTATCATGGCTCCAGCAAAAGCCGAATAAAAATGACATACCGGCCATAATGCTCTTGGTAAATTTCAACTTGGATCTGCCCAATTTGCTACCTCCCCAATCCGAATTTGAGACTAAAAGTTTTCAGTAAGAGAATAGCCTTTCCATATGGTTTTATAATATCTTTAAGTCTGCATGCTTAAGAAAGATAAAGCCACTGGAAAAGCTATCCCATATATGAGTTTATCATATTTTTCTGTTGCTGGCCATACGTTTATAATTGATTTAATTAACGATTTTCTATGCCGTTTTGAATCCTGCTTACTCCCTTTTTATTATCATTGTATCTTCTAAAGCGATTAGAATTACTTCTTTTTCAGAAGCAGACTTCACTTTCGCATGTTCAAAAACTGCCAACTCTTTATCCGTATCAAATGCGATGGTAATGGTCTGTCCCTTTTTCACCTTTAAAAGAAAGCTGTCCGGTATTCCTTTTACCAGCAAATAGTTAAATCCCGGTGCAGCACTTTCAAATACGCCGTCCTTATATTTTCCGTTAACCGCCGTTTCCGTTTCGCAGTCAAACCCGCTCATTTCAGCAAAAGTATCAGCCGCTCTGACTAAAAAGAAATTGCCGCTCACAGAATAGGTTTTAGGCACATATTTTTGGGCCAGATGTACGGAGGTAGGGCGCATTTCGTTTATAGAATCCGGTACCTCTACCCCATTTACATAATATGCATGCGGAGTTCCCGGTATCATATCAGGCGTATAGCAACAGCTCATCCCGCCGCAGGCCTCCACCTTACAGATATTTGTAAGAAAGCCTTCATAGGAGTCTTTCAGCATACCGAAATCATATCGGATTCGGGCATATAATGCCTTGGCTTCCGCAGTCCAGATACTCCAGCCATGCCCTGCGTTCAAAGAAGGCCCCCAATCCCTTGATTCATACTGTGTTTCCCAAAAACGGATACTGGAATTCTTCATTCTGCAGTCCGTGCCGTCCATTTCCAATACTCTGTGTGCCCTGAGAATTTTTTCGCCCATCTCAAGATATTCTGCTTTAGGCACTGCTTCCAGATATGTCCGCAAAAGTGTGATAACGGAACAGCTCATGGAACCGTCTTCCGTACATGGTTCCCCTTCTGTCGGGAATTGAAATGCGCGTCTGCATACATGGTCCGCTATCTGCTCCGCCGCTGTATACATTTGCTGCGCATTCGCATCGTCTCTTTCCCGCAGCAGCTTCCCCAGCTCAAGGAATCCGCAGACAGCAGGATGTACTGTGGAATAGTCAATCTTATGTCCCGGCGTATTTTCATTCACTATCATACCGTCCTCAAAATGATCCTTCAGAATATGCTTAGCCAGAGCCACCGCATCCTCAAGAACCTCCTCATCCCCTGTCAGCCTCACATAGTCCGTCAGCTCTTCCAGCAAAAATATTTCATGCTGCATATAATTCATTTCCTGGTACAAATGATAGGGGCTGAATTTTCTCCCCATATATTCGGATTCCTTTTTATATACAGTACCATAAAACGGCTTATCCTCATGGGATTTATTCAGCGCCCAGTTAAGGATATAACGCTCTGCGCTTTCCATCAAACTGCTGTCTTTTCCGAACAGGATACAGTTTTTCATCATGGCCCAGGCGGCAAAACCGCCAAACTCTCCTGTTCTGCAGGAATAATGAGCCGCCGGATCACCGAATTTCACACCTTCATAAGTAACTCCGTCAGGCTTTCGGCTGTCTTTGCTGATCACACGGTAAAAAGCGCCGCAGTCATCCTGAAAATACTCCTTATAAAAATGATTTACTTTATTGTAAAGCTCCTTCCAGCCTTCCTGGCATAAAACCCTGCTGCTATGTTCCCTTCCGTTTTCCCCTGCTGTTTTTATTGTATAAATTCCATTCTGCTCAAGCACCAGGCTGTCCGTTTTCTCCATTTCTGCCGTATTGCCATCAGGCATAATAAGAACCGGAGAGGAAGAGCTGCTGCCCCGATTCAGCATTTTCATAGGAATCCTGCTGCCTGCAGGGCCTCCTGATACTTCCGGAACCGCGATTTCTATCCCCAGCTGTCCGGCGATTTTCTCCATACATGCTTCAAGGCTCTCTGCAAAAATGAATGAAAATGAAGTATGATCCACCGCAGGAAGCCTTTCACCATCCGCACATATTACATCGTCGGCCTGGAGCAGAATCTGAAAGCCTGTCATCTTATGGCCGTCATAGCTGTATTGAATCCGCCAGGCCGCAAACTCTTCATTAATTGTCATACCCAGATGACGTCCGTCAGCCGCGGCAAAAATAAAATAAGCATATCTGTACTTATCATCCGTATAGATCACCTTAGGCATACACTGGCTCTTCCAGTCCATCACGGTGGGCATATCCAGAAAATTCAGGTTCATCTGCACACCTGTTCTTGGTCCGCAATCTTTTTCCGTTTTCACCGCAATATGTATTCTGTCTTCCTCAAATTCATACTGTATCCTGCTGGCGCCGGTAGCTGAAATCCCTTTGAACCCTTTTTCCATATTCTCAATCTCTGCAAAAGGGATTTCATCCTCCCGGCTCTGAGTCCCGTGAATAAAAATGGTCCCCAGTTTTTTATCATCAGCTTCCGCCTTCCAGTTTGCCCTGGGATTCAGCCTGTCGTATATGCCGGCAATTTCCCCCGTTGCTTCGTTATATTCAATGGTATAAGAATTCTTTTCTATTTTTCTGTATTCGTTCTGCATAGCCTCTCCTATCTGCATACTCTTCGCTTCAAAAAATTCTTTGACAGCGGAATTCACAGGCCTCTATTCCTTGATTGCCCCTATCATCACACCTTGCACGAAATATTTCTGTAAAAATGGATACACACAGATAATAGGCAGTATGACCACTATAATCGTAGAGTACCGCAGCTGAATGACCTGCATGCTCCGGTTCAGCCCAAACTGCGTATTTCCGGCCGCCGCATCGGACATATTTATCAGAAGCTTCTGAAGATATATCTGCAATGGCTGTTTCTGCGGCGAAGGCAGGAATAATACTGCATTAAAGTAGGCATTCCAGTGCCCGACCGCCGAAAATAAGGCCAACACTGCAAGAATAGGCTTGGATAAGGGAATAATTATTTTCCACAGCACCTGAAAATCATTTGCACCATCCAATTTTGCAGACTCAATCAAACCTTCCGGCAAGCCCTGGAAATAGGTCCGTGCAATGATCAGATTCCAGGCGTTAACCGCAACAGGCAGTATCATAGACCATCTGGAATCATACAGACCCAGCTTATTTACTATGATAAATAATGGTATCATCCCTCCGCTGAAAAACATGGTAAAGCTGATAAAAAACATAAGCTGCTTTCTCATAATCAAAGATTTTCTCGACAGCGGATAAGCGCCCAATACGGTCAGCACCATATTTACTAAAGTGCCTGTCACCGTATACCATATGGTATTTCCGTAATGTACCCATAATTCATCATTCTGAAATACCATTTTATAGGAATCCAGATTAAATCCTTTGGGCAAAAACCATACCTCCTGCTTCAGCACACTCATAGGATCACTGACCGACATGCTGAACACGTAGACAAAGGGATACAAGGTTATTAAAATGACTATAAACATACATATATAAATGAGAATCAGTCCTGCATAAGCGCCTTTTGATTTTTTTCTGATACCTGCCATTTTCTCCCCCCTACCATAAACTGATTTCACTGACACGGTTGCTTATCTTATTAACTGTAAATAACAGGGCAAAATTAATAACGGAATTAAACAGCCCCACAGATGCGCTGAAACTGAACTGGCTCCCCAGAATACCTCTTCTGTAGACATATGTAGATATGACATCCGCCGTTTCATAGGTTGCCGGAGAATACATCAAAATAATTTTCTCAAAGCCAACGTTCATAATATTTCCAACGTTCATTATCAGAAGAATGATAATCGTGGGCATAATGGCCGGAAGCGTAACATGCAGCATTTGTTTGAATTTTCCTGCTCCGTCAATCTGGGCCGCTTCGTATAGCTGCGGATCCACAGAAGACAATGCCGCGAGATAGATGATGGAATCCCACCCGAAGTTCTGCCAGATATTGGAACCGATATATAATGTCCGGAACCATCCCGGCTCCGACATGAAATTAATGGCATCCTTCCCCATGCTTTTCAGCAGGACATTTACCACACCGTCAATCGGCGAAAGAAAATTGAACAAAAGGCCTACTACGACAACTACAGAAATAAAATGCGGCAGATAACTGATTGTCTGAGTCACCCGTTTAAACGGCCCGTCCTTTATTTCATTTAATAACAGGGCAAAAATGATGGGAATGGGAAATCCTATTATCAGACTGTATATACTGATCAGCAATGTATTTTTTATCAGTCTTCCGAAATATACGGAACTGAAAAATTCCCTGAACCATCTGAACCCCACCCATTCACTATGTAAGAATCCCTTTCCTACTGAATAATCCTCAAATGCCATAATATTTCCGAACATCGGTATATAACAGAAAACAATAAAATAAAGCAGTACCGGAAACAGCATCAACAGGAGGCAGCGATTCTTTTTTATTTGATTTAACCATGATGAACCAACGGAATATTTCTTTTTATCTATCATGAACTTCCCCTTTTCTGCTTATATAAGGGTCCCTGTGGAAGCAGACCCTTTTTTGAAGTTACGATTGTTTATACCTGTCATACTGTGCCTGCTTGATTTCCAATACTTCGTCAAGCCCCATCGCATCCAGCTGATTCAGGAAAGCGTCATATTTATCCAGGGATTCCGTGCCCATGATAAACTTCTGAATCATTTCTTTGGTATAGGTTTTCATATCCGCCTGAAGGAAAAGCAGACGATCCGCTTCGTCGGCTGTTGCCAGCATATTGGGAAAATCCTCTATAATGCAGGGCATAAGCTCTTCACAGGCCTTGAGGGTTCCCGGTGTCATACTTTGTGACATAAATTCTTTTGTCTGATTGTCAAAGAGGCTGGGGAACGCCCCCAGGCTTCTTAATGCAGAAAATGCGTCGAGTCCCTCCGGGTTATTGGTAACCCAATCTGTAAATTTGGGTCTGCCGTTTTCATCATAGTCAAAGGTCTTCCCTTCTATTCCAAAATGGGTGAGTATAACCCCTTCATCGCTTGCCCATATGTAGTCAATCCAACGGATCGCTGCCGCCGGATCCTTACAGTCCTTCGATAATGCAAACTGCATTCCTGTAGGAGCTCTTTTTACCAGCTTGGGCTGTTCGCCGTCAGGACCTACCGGAGGCTTTACCAAAACATATTCCGCACCGGGCACAAGCTTATTCCATCTTTCATCCACACCCGCAAAATGCACGCTTATACCGACAATATCCTTGCTGATCATGGCATCTACTTTGGCTTCATCCCCATTCGTAGAATATTGAGGATCAATCAGCCCTTCACTGTAAAGCTTATGGAGAAAGGTAATCAGCTCCTTATACTCCGGAGAAGAATAGAGATATTGAACCTTTCCAGCATCATCCGCATAAAACTCACCCACACCGGCAGTCAGTCCGAAACCGGATGCCAGATAATTATAGGCCGCGCCATCATTTAAAGTAAAAGGAATCTCATCGGCAATGCCGTTTCCGTTAGGATCCTGTTCCTTAAAGGCCTTCATTACCGTATACCAGTCATCTATGGTTTCCGGGATTTCCAGATTCAGTTTATCCAGCCAGTCTTTACGGATGATGAGCGATTTCGGGGCCACCTCATTTCCTTCAATAAATACTTCCGCCAGATTATAGATTTCCCCGTCCGGCGCGGTAAGAACCTTCCTGATTATTGGATATTTTTCAAACATATTCATGATATTAGGCGCATTTTTCTCTATCAGATCCTTCAGAGGAAGAATTACCCCGTCCTCCGCATACTTCACTACGTCCCCATTCCATAACGGAGGAACAGCTAAAATATCCGGCAGATTGCTCCCTGCTGCAATTCTTGTCTGCATCGCGGCATTATATTGATCAGAGGGCATCACTTCCCAATTAATTTTAATTCCGGTACGCTTCTCCACTTCCTGCCAGACTTCCAGATTCTGTGAATAACTGGCCGGTGTGTACCAATTATCCACTCCGGCATAGGTAAGCTCCAGGCTTCCCGGTTCTACAATAGGAAGTGTGTTTTCTTCAGGTATTACAGCTTCTCCGACGCTGCTGTCCTCCTGTGCCGCTTCCGTACCGGACGCACCGGCTGCCGCCCCCGAGTTTGTCTCCGTATTCTTACCGCATCCTGCCAGCAAGGACAATGTGAGTATGACTGCTGTACAAACAGCGATGTTCTTTCTTTTCATGTAACCCTCTCCTTATTTTCCTATATGATATACTTATTTTTCTGTGACCGCAGCTTCCCGGGTACTGCTTTATAAGATATACTGTTTGTTTTGCCGTATATCCGTTTCGATGTAATTACAAGTAAACTTTATATTTTATGATTCCATTTCGCAACATTTAATTCTTTACACAGCCTTCAAAAACTTATTTTTAAACAAACAATTCTTTCTCGAGCATATATTTTTATACATATCGACATATTTCAGGCACCTGTTTACCGAAAGAAAAACAAAATGCCATGAAACATGCACCATATCCCTCTATTCGGGGCAGGTGGGTTTCATGGCATAAAAGCGCTCCTGTATATCCTATATTTTTCGGAACTGGGTGGGCGTTATCCCTTCATATTTTTTAAATATCCGCCTGAAGGTCGTATCACTGTCATATCCCACACGGATTCCTATATCCTGGATACTCGTCTGACTTTCAGACAGCAAGATCATTTTCGCTTTTTCAATTCTGGCACGATTCATATAATCAAGAAAATTGGTTCCCGTCTTTTCTTTAAACAATCTGCTCACATACGAATCGGATAGAGAAAAAGCATTCGCAACAAAATTCAGGGACAGATCGCTGTTGCAGAGATTCTCATCCACAAACTGATAAAGGGCCTCCTTCATCACTTCACTGCTGCTTTCTCTGTGTGCATTCACATAGTCACACAGCTTACGGAATATATTATAAAAAATGCTCAGATATTCTTCCAGGGCATTGCATTGATCCAGGCTTTCCACATCCGAATCAATCAAACCGGCAATATCCAGCCTGACCGTACACTTCAGACAGGTGAGCTCCACATTATGGAAAAAATTCCTCATCTGATAGTATGAAACCTGTTCATTCTCCAGGTTCTTCTGAAGAAGTTCATTGAAAATCAGGACACTTTTTTCATATTCACCCGCCAGCAGACAATTCCGAAGGGCATATTCATTTTCAATCGGATAAAAGTAAAAGTTCTCTTTCTTTACTTCATTATAAAAAGTAATGCCGCATTCCCGGTTTACCATCCTGAAATTTCTTGCCTGCTTAGCCTGTGTATAAACAGCAGGCAGCTGTACGATACTCCTGCAGCTTTCCCCCACGCCAAAAAAATATTTTTCTGCTTTTTCATTCAGCATATCTGCCATACTTTTATAAAATGCGGCGGCCTCCTCTTCCTCTTCATAATTCAGAATCACTACATAATCATTCTGGTATACCAACGTCCGGAAATGAATTCTATATTCCCCCAATATCTCAACAATTTCCTTATTCAGACGATTCCCTGCCTTAAGGCTGCAAAGCAGGCAATTATAAACCGGCAAACCAAACTCAATTCCAAGCATCCCCGCTGTATGAAGAATCTTACTCTCTTCCGGCTTGTAATTTTCCTTAAGCAGCCATGTCAAAAAAGCGCTTATTAATATTGGCCTTTGCTCCTCAATTTGTATATCCAGATTCTTCCGCCCATCCAATATGGTTCCTACCGCATTTTCCAGCCAGAAAAACTCATTTCTGTTTACCTCCTCAGATGGAACCTTGTCCTTAATTAATTTCATCAGATTCTGGACAGGACGGTAATTTCGGATCGCCATATAATAAGAAAGGAAAAATCCCGCCAAAGCAAAGACACCTGCTAATGTCAGCAGAATCACCTGCATATTTTTCGCCCGCGCATAGACTGAGTCCTCCGAAACCAGAGTATAATAATGAAAACCCGTTTTCTCTGATTCCTGTGTAAAACCAGTCATTTTCGTTTTATTCCGGCCAAGCTCCTCCATATCAAAGCCTAACAGTTCTTCTTTTGTATATGGAGTCCTGTTAAGCAGTATCTCTCCGTCATATTCCATATAAAACCAGTTATTATCCTCCGGCATAGCCAGATCCAACAGCTGTTCCAGTTCATTTATCTGAACAAAAAAATAGAGATTGCAGATAGATTGGCCTCTCAGCTCCTTCACCGGATAACAGCACAGGATTCCTTCCCTCTTACGGCCATAATTATCTACAGCCAGAATATGATATTCCGGTTTTTTCAGTTCAGCGGCCAATTTATGATAATCCTCCTGCTGCATCAGCGCATTTTTGAAGGACACCTCCGTAAACCATTGATAATCCACAATTCCTCTGTCAGTTGTGGAAATGAACTGATCACTTACCAGGAAAAAATAAAACAGATGATCTATGGCCGCATCCTGACAGGAAAATCCCCTTAATTCTTCTGCAAAATTGGTAAAATCCACTCTGTCAAAACGTGATTTTTCAAGATCCTCCATATATATCATCGATGTCACCCAGGAACGTTTCTGCATTGTAATATTAAATTCCTGCATGGAAAAAAAGATATTGTCAATTCGATCTACTGTTGTGCTGAACATCCTTCTGTAATATTCCGCTCCCTGCTCTTTTAACAAATTCGTTATAAGTCCGAATCCCACAGAAACCACCAAAATCAGAGGCAGCATATAAAACAGAAAAAAAGAAAGCACCAGCTTCTTCTTAAAAGAAATTTTATCTCCCCACATATTCCTCCCCCTCGTACACCCTCTTCTTATCAAAGTGTAACAGCTGTACCCGTCTTTTTCAATAGAGCATACCGTTCTTCCTGACAACGGGAATGGAAATAATTTGGCTTATTAGCTGGCTATTTTCAACAGGATCCTTTAAAATAACTGAATACAGATAACTCTTTTATGCGATATATTCCGGAAGGGAGGAAGAATGAAAGATTATATTCAACAGAATAAGGAATCCTGGGAGTTCAATGTCTACGATTTCTGGGTAAAAAATGCGGGGACCCCGGAGGAGCGTGCCGCCAAAGACATTGAGGATCCCATTAAAATGCTGAAAAAGTATGCAGCATATTTTGATTCCTATGAAGGTGTCCGAGTCGCCAACATCTGCGGCTCCTGCGGTAAAAAGGCGATTCCGCTGGCTCTTCTCGGTGCAAAGGTTACCGTCTTCGATATTTCCTCGGAAAACCGGCAGTATGCCATGGAAACTGCGGCAGCCGCACATACTTCCATTGATTTTGTTGTGGGAGATGTACTGGAAATCGACATGGACCGGTACGGCGGCCAATTTGACGTGGTATTCATGGAAGGCGGAATCCTCCACTTTTTCCATGATATCCGTGAATTTATGGATGTCATGTATTCCCTGCTCCGTCCCGGCGGACGCATGATATGCAGCGATTTCCATCCCTTTCAAAAAATAGCGGATATTCTGGAATTCCAGCAGCCTGTAACTTCCTACTTTTCCACAGATATCATAAAAGGGGAAATGGCTCACGCCAGATTTTATCCGGAGGAAATCCGCCGGCAAATCCCTTTATGTGAATACCGGAAATATACCATCAGTGAAATCATCAATGCTGTCATAGAGAGCGGCTTTACCTTAAAGCGCTTCGATGAACATCCTGCCTGGACGGATCCCGGCCTGCCGGGCGAATTTACCGTAATTGCCATAAAAGAATAAGCCAGTACGGCCCGGGGCTGTCCCGGCATCATTCGGAGGATAAACCTTATGCGTTCAGAAAAAGAAATGATGGATATTATCATGAACAAAGCCCTTTCGGATGAACGGATCCGTGCCGTAACCATGGAGGGCTCCAGGGCGAATCCCAATGCCGTGCATGACAGCTACTCAGATTTTGACATCAGTTATTATGTGACGGACATACGGGAGTTTACAGGGGACAAATCCTGGATAAACGAGCTGGGCGATATTCTGATTGCCCAGTTCCCCACGGACTGGTACTCCCATCCGTATGATTACGGAAGCCGTGATCCCTTCGCCTTCCTGATCCAGTTTGCCGATGGCAGCCGCATCGATCTGACCTTGGCGGACGTGACCAATATTTCGCAGGAAGCTAAAAATAAAGAACCGCGGATTGTGCTGCTGAATAAGGATAACTTTCCATCCCTGCTGCCGCTTCGGACAGAGGACGCCTTCTTCCTCCGGCCTCCGGAAGAAAAGGAATTCCTGGATACCTGCAACGAATTCCGCTGGCTGAGCCTGTATATTTCCAAAGGCGTATGCCGGGAAGAGCTGTACTACGCCAAGCATGCCTACGACGTACTGATCATGCCCATGTTTCTAAAAATGCTGAACTGGAGGATAGGAACAGAGCATGGCTTCCGGGTTACCACCGGTTCCTCATGCAAATATCTGAAGCGGTATCTGAGCACGGAAGAAATGGAAAGATTCCAGGGCATCTTTCCCGACGGCCGCTATGAAAATATCTGCCGCTGCCTGTTTCTCATGTATGATTATTTCCACGAATCAGCCGGCCGTGTTGCCGGACATTTTCACTTTTATTATGACAGGATGGAAATCCAGAGAGTACGACAGTTTCTTGAGGACAGATTCCATGAGAAGGGATTTTTCATCTGAAGGAGGTAAATATGCGTATTACTAACGGTTCCGATCCGGTATTTGACAAGCTGGTCACCGGAAAAGACAAATATCTTTTTAATCTGCTGTATCGGATCCGGGAGGATCCCGGTTCCTTCCTGGCCACAGACGACAGTACCTGCATCATTGCCCGGAGCAATCCGAATACGCCGGTCTGGATCTGGCTGAAGCATCCGCCGGTTCCTCCGGTCCGTCAGGAAATCGCCGCTTATCTGAGCCAATGCCTTGCCGGGAGCGGCTGCGTGAATATTTCTTCCTGCCCTGCTTATTCCGAAGATCTGCTGAGAGAAGCAGCCATGCAGAATCATGGGGAATACCTGGTGAATAAGCTTCTGAATTCCTATGCCTGCCTGTCCGTCAGGCCTGTTAAGACCTGCGGGCGGATCAGATACCCGGATCCCTCTCTGAAAGAAGCCATAGCCCGGCTTATCACCGTGATGTATCTGGATGCAGGCCTGGGTGAATTGAGCAGTGAAGAAGCCCTTGACTTCGCAGAGGAAAAATCCGCTTCCGACAGACTGTTTCTATGGGAAAATGAACAGGGCGAAATAGTATCCATGGTCAATATCGCCCACTGCACACCGGAGTACGCCCGGTTAAACGCGGTAGTAACCGACCGCAGTCACCGCTGTAAAGGCTATGGGGCCATGCTGGTATCCCAGGTCTCCCAAAGGCTGCTGCAGGCAGGACAGATCCCCGTCCTTTATGCCGATGCCGGCTATCCGCCTTCCAATGCCCTTTATCGGAAAATCGGTTATACCGAACAGGGACAGGTGGCGGAACAGCGCATTATCTGCAGGTAAACCAACGGTAGAATTGCTGATTCTCCAGATAATCGGTACCCTTCCGGCGCTTCCTATTATATTCTTAAGGCATCAACTACGACAGAAAGGGCTTCATAATGAATAACGAAAAAATGGGGAATTTTATTTCCGAAATGAGAAGGTCCCAAAACCTGACACAAAAAGAACTGGCTGCGAAACTGGAAATAACAGATAAGGCAATCTCCAAATGGGAACGGGGAATCAGCTGTCCTGATATTTCTCTTCTGATCCCTCTTGCCCAGATATTAGGTGTGACAACAAGCGAACTGCTGAATGGGGAGAAATGCGCCGCCCCCGAAAAGTCAAAAGATGTTTTAGTGGAAGAAACCCTGCTGTATTCTGACCGAAGCGCCGCACAAAAGGCTGACCGTATGAAAGGAATACTGTTCACCTTTTTCTCTTCCTCTGTCCTCCTGGCGGCAGTGATATGCTTTATCTGTGATTTCTGCATAACCGGACAGCTGACGTGGTCACTCCTGGCTGCCGCATCCCTTCTGTTTGGCTGGCTGTTATTGCTTCCGCTGTTTAAAGCCCGTAAGAATATCGTCCGGAAATTACTTCTGATGCTGACCCTGACCGTAATTCCTTACCTTGCAGTACTAAGCAGGCTTTTGGCATTGCCTGCCGTCTGTAAGATGGGGGCTGTTATCTCAGTCATTTCCCTGCTGGGGCTGTGGTGTATCTACATCCCTTTTCTGAAAATTCCCCAAAGGAAATTATATGTAACCGGAATTATCCTTCTGGTTATCATACCGGTCATGTGGGGAATCAATGGTTCGGTTTCCTTTTTTATTCAGCAGCCCCTGGAGCCTTCCACAAAATTTGTTGACAGTCTTACCACCCTGGTTCTCCTGATTATCGCTGTCTTCTGCTTCGGTAAGGAATTCTTACGTAACCGGAAACAGTAAAATGACCCGCGGATATTAACCGTTCTTCAGAACCGCAGAAGTCCTCCGCTTTGCAGCGAAGGACTTTCCTTTTAAGCTCCGTCAAATATCCAAATTTCATCAACGCATTTTTTACTTATAAAATTCTCTCACAGCTTTTCCCAGATATTCCGCGGTTCCGGCACCGTACTGCTTATCCATGCTCTCGCTCATGGCTGGATTCTTTTCATACGAATCCGCAATCTCCAGCATCAGCTGCTTCACATCCTCCATCTGGTACAACTGTTTTGATACAAAATCCAGCTCGCCTATGAGGGACTTCACCTCGAAAGAAGAAACATCCGTACCGCGCTTTTCCGCCAGCTTTTTATAAATTCCGTCAATCCGGTTCCGGTAAGCCTCCATGACCTCCGTTCCCGCAGGATTCTTTACCGCCTCCATGGCTTTATCCTTATTTCCGTACCACTCCACCACCTTGCGGAAATTCTTCTGGGCGTCCTGTCCGGATGCATTTTCCAGAAAATGTTCCCGGAACTTCTCCAGGCTTCCGTATTTCTCCGTCATCACCTGAAGCTGTTCCTCTTTCATATTTCCAACTACAGCCTGATACATCTCATCTATCTCTGTTTTACTGAACATCTCAAAATCCATTTTATTTTCTCCTTTCAAAATGTCTGTAATCCCGGCGATCATGCGGTTCAAACGATCCCGTTTGATCTCCAGCATTTTTTTCTGGGTTAACAGTACGGAATCTCTGTCCAGTTCAGGATTATCCATAATTTCTTTGATTTCCAATAACGGCATATCAAATTCTCTGAAAAACAGTATCTGCTGCAAACGTTCCAGGGCCTTATCGTCATAAAGCCTGTATCCCCCTTCACTATATGAGGTAGGCTTAAGAAGCCCTATTTCATCATAATAATGAAGCGTGCGTACGCTGATACCGGTCCGTTCGGATATTTCTTTTACTGTTCTCATTATGGTCCCTCCTGTTCCTGACAAAAACTACACTACACCCTCACGCTCCGTGAGTGTCAATACATTTTCAGGAGATTTTATTCATTCTTTTCTTTCCTTGATCCGCTGCCTCATATACTTATTAAAGCTTTCCGCCTCCTCCGCATCCGGTTTCATCTCCCGGTCCGATGCATAGCATTCCAGCGCTTCCCGCAAAAGCGGCGCGAAAGCCGCCGGTACGTTTGCAAGCCCCCATTCCCCTCCGGTTTTTTTCGACAGAATAAGGCCTTCCTCTGCATATCCCAGAACCCGGCATAAATTCAGGATTACATAGAGCGGATTCTCCAGAATTTCCTCTCCGGAGGATTCTATATCACTGCAGATACTCTTCAGGTAAAATTCCCGCGGTACCTCATCAAATACCTCTTCCACCGGTCTGCCATACAAAACAATGCCATAATGCCGGATAATCATGAAATGGGCGGACAGATCCGGATCCGTTCCCTTCATCTTTTTTATATAATCCTCCGGATCCGACCGGTACCATGCCAGGTGGGCCGGAGAAAAATGCAGTTCAAAGGGAGTAGGATATTCCCTGCTCCTGCAGGCCTCCTCCGTTACCATGCTGAATTCCAGCCCTTTGCGCGGCCCTGTCTCATTTAATTCCACCAGGATATCCATCAGCCGCCTCTTCTGCCCGTCTGATACCGAATCCTTTATCACGAGTATCAAATCAATATCACTCTTATCCGGATGAAAGCAGCCCATGGCTAATGAGCCATGCAGATAAATGCCTGTCAGATCTTCACCTATGATATCCTTACTCGTCTCGACGATTTTGTCTAATATGAATTGATATTCCATCTTTATTCCTGTTACGATTCCCCTTCTTTCAGCGTCTGCATCTGAAGCTGCGCTGTCACCAGTTTATAGTATATCCCCTTCTTTTCCAGAAGTTCATTATGCGACCCGCACTCGGCGATCTTATGTCCGTCAATGACGATGAGCCGATCCGCATCCTTAAGCGTGGACAGCCTGTGGGCGATAGCCAGGGTAGTCCTCCCGGCCGTGAGCCTCTGAAGCGCCTTCTGGATCAGATATTCACTCTCCGTATCCAGGCTGGAGGTGGCCTCATCCAGTATCAGAAGCTTGGGATCATTCAATATGGCCCTGGCGATGGCGATTCTCTGCCGTTCACCGCCGGACAGATTATATCCCTTTTCTCCCACATAGGTATTATAGCCGTTGGGCGTCTTGCAGATAAAATCGTGTGCATTCGCCATTTTTGCAGCCCGGATGATTTCCTCATAAGTGGCATCCGGCTTGGCAAAACGCATGTTATTCAAAATCGTATCGGAAAAAAGAAAGGTTTCCTGGAGCACCACGCCCAGCTGGCGGTGGAAATCCTCAATCCGGTAATCATTGATATTGATGCCGTCAATCAAAAGCTCTCCGTCATCCACATCATATAAATGCATGACCAGATTGATCAGCGTGGATTTACCGGTGCCGGAAGCGCCCACAATGCCGATCATCTCTCCCTTCTTTATTTCAAAATTTATTTTTTCCAGGACCGTTTCGTAGGAACGGTAGCCGAAGGAAACATCCTTAAATACCACATTTCCCTGTATCTGCCTGCTTACCGGATTTTCCCGGTTCCGTATCTTCGGCTGTTCATCCAGCACATCGTAGATACGCTCCAGGCTGGTTAACATCTGCACGATCATCCTGGGCAGATGAGTCATCCATCCCAGCGGGCCGTATAGCATGGTGGCGTAGGTAGTAAACTGAAGCAGCTGCCCTACGGAAAGCCCGCCGTCCAGCGTCTTCAGGCCGCCCAGAGCGGTTACGAAATAAATGCCCATCCCCATGATGAAGGTCAGCATCGGGTAAAAGGAAGCCCAGAATACCTCATTATTTTTCTGAATTCTGGCATAATTTGCAGAAATCGTCTTAAAACGATCCGACTCATATTTCTCCTTACCGAAGGACTTCACCACACGGATACCGGAGATCACGTCCTGCAGCGCGCTGTTGTTGTCATCCCCCCGGCTGTACTGCATGTGGAACTTACGATGAATGACCTTGCGGAACCCCACCGACAGAGCCACGGCCAGAGGCAGGAAGACGATGGACAAAAGCGTCAGCCCCGGGCTGATGGTCAGCATTACAATGATTGCCCCCGTCATCAGCACAATCAGGTAAAAGATACTGCCGAAGGCATCCTCCATAAATTTACGGATATTTGCGGAATCGTTATTGATACGGTTCATCAGCTCGCCGGGCCGCCTGTCCTGGATAAAAGACAGCGTCAGCACCTGCATCTTCTGATAGAGGCGGCCGCGGATATCCATGCTGATTCCCGCTCCAAGCTTTGCGCTCCAGAGGCTGCGCAGATATCTGGTGATAATGGAAAGCACCGTAATGACAGCCATGATAAGCGTAAAGCGAATGACCTCCTGAAAGCTGCCGTGGTCGGACATTAGCGTATTATCGATGAACCGCTGCTGGAACATCGGGCCTGCCAAACCTACCAGGGAAGAAAACAGCATCATCAGCGCCACCATCACGAACTGCTTTTTATAATTGGTGCATAAACGGACAAATTTTAGAAGAGTGACATTTTTGCCCTCACATTTGGGACATACGCGGGTTCCGGGAAGAGCGCGTCCGCATTTGGGACAGGTCTTTTCATATTCCCTGTTCTCAATGATCCGGTCACTGCCTTCCAGCATCAGCATCCCGCCCTTTGCAATCGATGCGAAGCGGGAAATATGCTTCATGGAAAAGCGCGCGACATGCCTTGCCAGCCCGGATTCCTTTTCCGTAACCACAAGAATGCCGTTATTGACCTGTGATTCGCACTTCATCGCGGATAATCCGGAAAGCTGCATTTCATATACGATCCGGCCTTCCTCTATAATAAGCAGGCGCCGGTTTGTCAGCACCCCATAGGAGAAATCACAGTATTTTCCGCTGCTGTTTATGTCGAAGGGAGAACAATAGCGTATCTCCTCCCCTCCGGCAAGCTCAAACAGCGCCCTGATTTCCCCGGGCAGTTTTACATTCAGTTCCATTTAAGTCCTCATTCCTGCGCCATGAAAAGCGCGCCCTAAGCTGTAACTAATAATTATTTATAAGAACAAACCGATTTTCTTGAGCTCTTTTCCGGTAAGCTTGGATGTGTCCGGTATCTCAAACCGGTTTTCATCCAGATCGGTGATCAGAAGTCTTGTTTCGGTCAGATGGACTACAGCGTTGCCGCTCATATGTATGGCAAAACGGCAGGGGCCATGATCCGTCACCACGTCAAAATAGGCGAATCCGTACTCTTCCTTCACATTTTTTACCTTTGTGATAATCGGGGTAAAATAACGCAGCTCCATCTGCTCAGTCAGCATCTTCCGCGTTTCCTCGTCCACATCCTTATCCAGATCATGGATTACGCCGATTTCCTTCGCCTTCTCGTCCGGCTCCCGTATGGAAATATACATATTTTTACCCGTAAAAGGAAAGGTTCGGAACACCTGAACCCGGTTATAATGCTTTTCCTGCGTATCCAGCGAGACAAAACCGCCTTCCGTCCTGTGAAATGTACTATTGCTCCTGTCCAGATAATTCAGCGCCAGCATGGCCTCCGTCTCCGCCTCCATCTGTTCCAGATCAAACTCTTCCGCAAACAAATCTTCCATAGCTACCTCATTTCCGTGTCTCATACACATTTATTCCTGCCGATGTCATTTCTATTCCAGTCCCCGCATGGCCAGTGCTTTCGTCTGCAGCTCCCGCAGCTTGAAATATGTGCCTTTCCTGGCCAGCAGCTCCTCGTGGCTGCCTTCCTCCGTAATCCTTCCCTCATCCATCACCACAAGCCGGTCCGCATCCCTGAGCGTGGACAGCCGGTGGGCTATGGAAATCGTGGTTCTTCCTTTAATGAGGAAGTTGATGGAAGCCTGAATCGCCTTTTCCGTCTCCGTATCCACGGAGGCCGTGGCTTCATCCAGAATCAGGATCCGGGGATTAGCCAGAATTGCCCTTGCGATGGAAATCCTCTGGCGCTCACCGCCGGACAGCTCCCTGCCGGTAGCTCCGATAATAGTGTCATAACCGTCAGGCATCTTGCAGATAAAATCATGGGCGCTGGCCAGAACTGCCGCCTGAACCACCTCTTCTTTGGTTGCATCGGGATTGGCGTAGGCTATGTTGCTGTAAACGCTGCCCATAAATATGTAGGTTTCCTGAGATACCTGCGCCACGTTGCGCCGCAGATCGTTAAAAGCGATGTCCTTTACCGGTATCCCATCGATGAAGATCTCCCCCTCGTCCGGATCATAGAGCCGCGAAATCATATTGACCAGCGTCGTCTTGCCCGCGCCGGAACGCCCTACAATGCCCAGCATCCTGCCGCCTTCCACCTTCAGGCTGACATTTTTTAGAATGGTCTTATTTTTATCATAGGAGAAGGTTACATTCTTTAACTCAATGTCTCCCCTCATGTTGTCCATATGTACCGGATTCTCCTTTTCCGTGATCTCCGGAAGGGAATCTATAATTTCAAACATACGCTGGGCGCTGGTCATGCTTTCCGCCCACCAGTGGAAGCTGAAGGCAATGAAATCCAGCGGATTGTTCAGCTGTCCCACATAGCTGATAAAGGTGATCAAAATACCCAGCTCCAGATCTCCATACCGGAAGAGCATGTAGCCGCCCAGGGCCCATACCAGCAGGTTGGAGAGATTTTCCACAGCCGCATAGAGCACGGTGAAATGGTTGTCAAAACGCACCAAATCCACGTCTGCATGCATCAGCTTCTTATTATATTTATCGAAACGTACCAGCTCCTTCTCCTCCTGTCCGAAGGCCTTTACCACCCGCGCACCGGTCAGGTTGTCATTTACCCTGCTGTTCAGAGAACGCCTCGCCCTGTGGCGGCTGGAAAAATAGTTAAAGAGTGTCGGAGCCATTTTGTAGCTGGTAAACAGCACCACAGGTATCCAGATAAGCACCGGCACGGCGAGCTTCCAATTCATCCGGAGCATGATCACAGCCGTAGCCACCAGTGAAAAAATGTTGGACGCCATAAAGGGCAGGCCGTCTATAAAGAAGCCGGTAACCTCCTCCGAATCGCCCATGACCCTGGTCATCAGGCTGCCGGTCTGCTTGCTGTTATAAAAGCCCATGGACAGACGGCCCATGGAATCAAACACGTCTGTTTTCAGCTTCATCACCACACCAGGTATGATCCTGGCATTTAATACCCCCTGAATGATGCCGAAAACCTGAATGGTGAGCTTCGTCATAAACATGGAAAGCACCACCAGCAGCAAAGCCGTCACATATTTGCCCGCAGGAAGGTTTAAGAATTCCAGGAACTGCGGATCCTTTGCCAGCACCTTATCATAGAGAATCGTGCCGTTTAAATAGGGCCAGACCAGATTCAGCAGCGCCGTGGCGATAATGCAGATGAACATGCCCGCAATGCTGGCCGCATAAGGCCTGAAATAGCTTAAGGTGCGGAAAAATACGGAGCTTTTGTTCATGCACCGGGGACAGATCTTCCGTTCCGGATCCGGATACATCGTACCGCATTTGCTGCAGTACTCCTCCTCTTTTTCTCCCCTGAGCAGTTCCTCCGTCAGTTCCTTGCCCGCCTTTACGGCTTCAAAGACTGCGGCGAAATGGCGGAGCTGCGCCAGGTACATATTGGAGCACAGCGCCAGCCGGATGTCGTTTTCCTCCCCCTCCGGGCGGTAAAACAGGATATTGGTAGCCACCTGTTTGAGTACCTGCAGGGATGCGGTCTCCGTCACAGAAAGCATCTGAAGCTCATAGGTTTTGCTGCCTGTGATTTTTTCCCTTTGATCCATACAGCCTTTATACTGCTTCGTATACAGAAAATCTTTGACGGACTGGGCGAGCATAACCTGTGTCTTAGTCAGCAGCAGCCAGCCGTCCACATATTTTTCTTCAAAGTTCATGTCAAATCGGGCAGTTATCAGACAGTCATCCTCTGTAATGCCCTGTTCTTCCGCCAGGGTTTTCAGTGCCGGCGGGAGTTTTCGGAATATTTCTTTTGCCAATGTCTCGTTCAGGTACGGGATCGAATGATGAATCCACGCACCTTTCCCCTTTCTTTCTATACTGAAGCCCGGCAATACAGCCGAATCTGGTAACTGTGCAGACCTGCCGTACAGTTACCGGATTTGAACAAAAAAAACCCTCTTCCGGCTACGGAAAAGGGTAAATGGGTTCCATGTCAATACATAAGACAAGTACGGGCAGGACACCATGCCGATTTTTTCGCAAACGGGCGCTGTAACAGCCGGAATATTGTGTGATTGAGAATATGCTTTCTGCTGTGGAATATATTTAACCGGGTGATGATACCTAACATGTTGTCTGCCTCCTTTCCTGAATGATTTGTAAAAGTGCGGTTTCATATGTTAAATTTTATAAAATATGCTTCGAATCGGATAAGTTTTATAACTATTTATTAGTATAGAACTGCAGGATGAATATGTCAAACAGAATTTATCCGTCAGGCGTATATTGAAAATTTTATTGCCAGTCAAAGCAGAGGCTGCTTACTGCGAGCGGCTCCTTCGAAACAGTAAAATACCTCCCATAGCTGTCAGCCCTTCTGTCACAGGAAACGCCAGCCATACCCCGGTTATACCTGCCAGATAAGCCAGCCCGAATGCCAGGGGAAGAATAAGGAGGAATCCCCTTAACAACGAAATTATCTGTGCGGGGAACGCTTTTTCAACGGAGGTAAAATACATGGAAATCACGATATTGAAACCGGCAAAGGGCGCCGCCATAAAATACAGCCGCAGCCCCTCCACTGCTATTGCCTTCAGCTGTCTGTTCTTTTCACTGTTAAAAATCCCTGCTATGGGGCCGGCAAACCGGAAAATCCCCAGGTAAATACCGAATGAAAGGAGCATCATCGTAAGGAGCGCATACTTTAAGACCCGATTTCTTTCTTCTGTGTCCCCTTTTCCATAGAATCTGCTGACCAACGGCTGCATTCCCTGGGCAATTCCGGTATATATGGAAAGAACCACAAGGGACAGATTGGCAACCACCCCATAGGCGGCAACCCCTGTATTTCCCTGCAGCCGCAGAATAATACGGTTGAAGGCAATCATAACAATACCGGAGGCCAGCTCCGTTATAAGAGACGGAAAGCCTAAAGGCAGTATGGAGAATATCATTTCTGCGGACATACCTGTTTTCTGCAGATGGAACCGGTTTTTCCCTTTCAGCCAGTGCATACTGAGTACAAGCATACTGATCACCGGCGCCATTCCTGTGGCAAGCACCGCTCCGAAAATCCCCATATCCAGAGAAAAAATAAACAGATAGTCCAGTATAATGTTGGACAAGCTCCCCGTGAGCATGGCAAACATGGACAGTCTGGGATTCCCGTCATTCCTGACAAAACAAATGCAGATATCATTCAGAATAAAAGCGGGGGCAAACAGCATTATCACCCGTAAGTATGTTTTTGTCATAGAAAAGACCGCCCTATCCGCCCCTAAAAGGGAAGTGATATCCCCGGAAAGGAAAAAGCCTGCAGCCATAAATATAAAAGCCGCAAGAATACCGGTATACACCGTATTCGTAAAGACTGTATTTGTGTCACATGACATTTTCTGCCCTTTTAAAATGGAATATTTGGTTGCCCCGCCGATTCCCAGCATCAGCCCTGTTCCATGTATAAAGCTGTAAACCGGAATCGCCAGATTCAATGCCGCCAGACCATCCGCCCCCAGACCCTTTGACACAAAAAAGGTATCCGCCAGAATATAACAGGACAAACCAATCATACCCAGCACATTCAGAGCCGTATACTGCATGAATTCCGTAAAAGCTGTGTGCGTCTTTTTCATTTTTTCTTCCTCCGTCCAAACAAAAAACGCCGGAACTTTCTGTCTTCCAATGACCTGCTGACAGAAAGTCCGGCGCTTATCTTTTTTACCCGGTGGCAAAAAAGTGCCCTGATTTTATTTTTAGGCGCCTGTCAGAGCTGTTTCCCTGATAAGCAATTCGTTTCCCTGCATTATATAAGAGGAATCCATCTCATGTCAAGCCCCTGCAGCGATTTCATTTATCCAAATTTTTCGTAACAGTGCCTTACAAAACCGCTCACATTTTTATCGTATGGAGGATATTCATATCCCCATGCCCCGGCGCATTCACATGCCGTATTGCGAAAAAGCTCATGGCACAGGAACAGAGACTCCCACACATGCTCATAGGAGTCTTCACGATAAGTATGCAGCAGCTCCTTCCACAATGTCTCCGGCAGATATTTATCAAGGAATTTATAATTCTTTCCCACACTGAAGGTGAAACCATAATCCAGCCCTGCCTTCCAGGAAAGCATGCGCAGCAATTCCATCCGCATAAGATGCAGATGGTCTATGGCATAAAGAATTTCTTTCCTGCCCAGCCCTTTTGCCACATAAAGCGCCAGGTTCCAGAATTCGTTGCAGCAGTCATCAAAACTCCTTGCACTCGGTTTCTTTATATGATATTCCTGATCCGTCGGAATGATTTCTCTCTCCAAACGGCTATCCTTATCCAACAAAACCGTCCGCAGCCCATCCTCCTTCAGGTATCCTTCCAGCTGATCCAGTTCCAGTAAAGTCAAATCCATTTTGGTGTAATCATCAAATAATATAAGGTAGGAATATCCCTCCTCCTCCGCCGGAAACAGCTCCATATCCTCCGGCTTCTGCATCATAATAATACGGCCGAATGCAGAAAGCCATTTGTCATCCCGTATAAAAGATTCTCTGTCTGTCACAAAATAAGTGATATCATAATCCTGAAAGGAATCCTCCGGTATGTTGGAATTCACGCGGGATCCTTCCATTCCAACCATGCGGATGTTTTCATTTTTTCGGGCAAAATCAAGTATCGTTTTCATGAATTCTTCGGGTGTTCTCATATTTTTCCCTTTCAGGCCCCGCTGTTTTGAGGGGGATTTATGTTTTACTAATTAATGAGGTAATAAAGCATACATGAACGGTTAAGGTCTGCAAAAGATACATCCTTAAAGGCACCCACTTAAGATAATAGATTCCTGACTTATGAGTTGACTTGTAGGTCGACTTGTAGGTTAGGTTCTATATTATGATTATTATTGTTTATCACAACTCTGAAATCAGTAGGTGGAGAAAAAACTCCGGCTCATTCGTCTCGTATATCCAGAGTGCTTTGCATATTCACTTAAAATTTTTTTCAGTCTGCTGCCACAGCACTCCATATATTTCCAGATGATTATCTGTTACTTCAACTTTTAATCGTTCAATCACAAACCCTCTCTTCGTACAATTTATTCTGATAATATTTATTATACCTACACGAATGTATTATTTCAACGAAACCGTCAAAACATTTCAAATCAATCTCCCAAGTTTTTACGGAGATTTTTAGTGATTTTTCAGAAGGTAAAATTTCAGAAAACCATTGACTTCCACGTAACGTGATAGTGTAACATACAATTAAAGAACAAGGCAGGTAATCAATGCCGGCAAGTACCGCCTATTCTTAAACCAGTAATTTTTTCATACTAAAAATAAGGGGTTGATATTCATGAAAACGATAAGCCAGGTTGCCAGTTTAACAGGCATAAGCACACGAACGCTGCAATACTACGACGAAATCGATTTGCTCAAGCCAAGCGAATTAACCCCTTCCGGTTACCGCCTGTATAATGATGAAGCATTAGAGAAGCTGCAGCAGATCCTGTTTTACAAAGAACTGAATTTTAAACTGAATGAAATAAAAGAAATCCTGCAGAAGCCTGAATACGATAAAATAGAGGCTTTCAAAAAGCAGAAAAAATTACTTTCCCTGAAGCGCAGCCGCATAGACAAGCTGATTGCGCTGCTGGAAAGACTGGAAAAAGGAGAATCCTGTATGAGTTTTAAAGAATTTGATCTTAGCGAGTATATAGAAGCATTGGAACAATTTAAAAATGAAAAGAGCGAGGAAGTCATCAAACATTGGGGAAGCATCGAAAACTTCAATCAATTTATTCAAAAGATCAAAGATGATGAGTCAAACGCGGCCCAACTTGCCATCAAGCAGTTCGGCAGTATTGAGAAGTATACGGAAGCCATGAAATATAATCTGGAGCATTTTTCGGAGATCATGGAGCAGATAGACGAAGTTTCCCAAAATGCAGATGAAATCCTGAAAAAAAGCGATGAGCTTTTCCTTCAGCTGACAGCCGATATATCGAAGGATGTCACAACTGAAGAAATTCAGAACATTGTCCGCGAAATAGTGGAATTTACCAATAAAAACAATTCCATAGTGGATATGGGGGAAGGATATTGGGATTTTGTTATAGACAGCTATTCCAATGAAGCGGCAAAGGGAATCACAGAGAAGAAGTATGGGGCAGGGTCGGCCGATTATATTGCCAGGGCGCTGAAGGTTTATTTTGGAAAATAGTTAAGTAAAATATGTCCGAAAATAATAACGAATATAGGGAGAGCCGGGTTTACAGGCTTTCCTATATTCGTTATCAAAACCATTATTTACATTTTGACGAGTCTCCTCGTCTTAAACAATATAACCTTCCTTTTGTATACTTTGATAGTAAGGAACTACTCTTAACATGCGATTATAATCTATAATATTCTGAAAAACCGGAGACAATATAATATCATATTTTACATTATATTCAAAAGTAAGTTCTGAAATTTTATTTATTAATAGATAAAATTCTTCCGGCTTTTTCAAAGTAAATAATGCAATATCTATATCTGATTCTTCTTCATATTCTCCCCTGGCATAGGAACCATATATAACAGCCCTTTTTAAATCTGCTCCTAAAATTTTTTTAATTTCTGAAATATATTCATTGATTATGGAATCCAATTCTTCTTTATGCATATTTAAAGCCATACTATCACCTGCCTTTGATATTATTAAGCATAGTTTATTAAACAGTGATTTGTTTTAATTATACACCATAATCACGCTATTTTCCATGTTATAAATCAATTATGATACCCTCCCGTATCTGCTATCATCCCCTCTGCGGGTATGTATAGTAACAGCATTCGCGTATTAAAGCCTTCTTCGGCACAGGACAGCTCCTCACTTTAACGTCTCCGACAGAGTGCTGCAAATAGACAGTACAGCCTGAACAATATCTTGTATCCTCCGCACCAAATCCTCTCTGTCCAGTCTCCCGAAATCGGTTGTATCCAAAATTACCTGCGGACCATTTGCCGTAAAAGAATCCATCCCCCTCTGCGTAATCCCTTCCACAAAACTCTCATAGGATATCTGTACCGGGTTGTTTATTTCTTTGCTGCCCGGGTAACAGTCATTCACCACATGTCCCGGATGCCTCCCGGGATCGCGGTTTCTTTCCAAAAACCTCTGATATATAATCTTATAATCCCCTGTTAAAGTGACCGTAATCGCCTTATATTCATATTTTTCCAGAATGGTGAGCAGACCTTCTTTTGACACATTCTCAAAATTATTTTCCAGGATAAAAGGCCGGCCGCTTTTCATAAGTTCTTCCGCCAAATCATACATGATCTGCATGCTGGCAATCCCCAGCTTCACCTTCTCTTCTCTCGACCGAAAGCCAATCGTATCATACATGCATTCCTTGATCCTGTCCTTCGAAATCACGGGCAGGCCGAAGGCTTCTGCCAGGAACCGGGCCATAGTACTCTTTCCCGAAGCGGGAATGCCTGTTACAAGAATACAGTACATTTTTTAGTCCTCCTTTTCGTCCGCCACATCACAGGCAAGCCCCATCTCCTCCGCCTGTGTCAGAAAATCCTGTGAAACGTCTGCATCGGTTATCAGCAGGTCATAATCCGACGCTTTACAAACGGAATGAATAGAGGTTTTTCCTATTTTTTCCGAAGGATATACGCCGATATTCATGGTGCTGCTCTCCATAACCGCTTTCCCGAATTCCACGCCTGCGCTGTCATGGATAGAAGCTCCGAAGTCCAGGGAAAAGGCTGTATGGGATAAAAATGCTTTGTCGATCCGGATATTTTTTACCATCCGGACGGTGTAATAGTCATGGCAGTGCCCGCGCGAAGACATTTCCCCTCCTAAAAAAATAACCTTACAGCATTCCTTTTTCCGTAAAACATCCGCTATGGTCACTGAATTTGTCAGCACGGTAACCTGCAGGCTGTCCGGTATATTAAGCGCCATATAATAGCCTACGGAGGAGGTTGTGATATATACTACTTCCTGCTGTCCGATATATTCCAATGCCTTTTTTGCCACGATCAGATAATTCTTTCTCACCTCCGGCAGATCTTTTGGGGTATAGGTTTTCTCCGGGTAAATGCCTTTCGGCTCCGCCGGCAGAGCCCCGCCATGGGTCCTCCGGAGCAGTCCTTTTCTTTCCAGTTCCCTTAAATCTCTTCTGGCACAGTCCGCGGATACCCCGTAGATTTCCTGGATTTCAGATACGATAATCCTGCCTGTTTCATTCAGCCTTCGTACAATATCTTTCTGCCTTTCTTCCATAAACATGATGCTTTCCCCTCTTATCTTTTCCTGTTGACGTATATTTTCCTGTTTACCTATGTTTTCTTAATTAACCTGTATTTATCTATTTACATATGTCTTCTTACTCATTTTCTTATTTATTCTTGTTTTTTCTTATCTATAATTTATTGTACTCTTTTTTTATGCAAATAACAATCCTCTGTCTCCATTTTCACCGGAAAACAAATGCCTGTTACCATTTATCCCAGCCCTGCAAACCAGCCATATTTTCAATAAAAAACCGGGCGGAACGACTGTTTTCACAGCCATTTCCGCCCGTTCCCTGTTATTTTACTCACATCCAGATTCTGAAGCACTTGATTTCAAAAGGCCCGAAATCCGCATGGATCGTATTTCCTTCTGTCTTTCCGTCATATTCTTCCAGAAGATTGCAGGCCGCGTATGCACGGACAGGATAATCGGAAGTAATCTCAACCGATGCCCGGCCGCCTGTGATCTCATGCATATGAACCACGAAGCCGTCACCGTCCTCCGCCCGTTTCACAGCATCAATTTTCACTGTATCGCTGTTCTTCTTTATGAACCTGCCCACCTGTTCCTTTACGGCACCGGCTATGCACAGCGCCGGTTGGTTCAGCAGAATGCCCTGGTCAAAGGTTTCTTCTCCCAGGCCGCCCGCATGGGGAAGAAGTGCGTAGGTGAAGAAATGCTCGCCCATATCCGCTTCGGTATCCGGGGATTTGGCGCTCTTTTGCAGAGAAAGCCCCATCACATTGTCTTTGATGCCATAGCCATATTTACAGTCATTGAGCAGGCTTACCCCGTAATTGCTCTCAGACAGATCGGCCCACTTATGCCCGCAGACCTCAAACCGCGCCCAGTCCCAGCTGGTGTTCCAGTGGGTGGGCCGTTCCACGAAGCCATACTGGATATCATAGGAAGCCTTGGTTGCGCGGATATCCACCTCAAACAGTGTCTTCAGCAGACGGTGGTCCTCATGCCAGTCAGCCTTTGTGACAAAATCAATCCGGCGGTTATCGGCATAAACAATCATATCCTGCTCTATTTCCGATGCGCGGTAACGGTAAACAAAACGGATTACCATACGCAGAGGCCCGTCCTCCAGGCAGCGGATATCACATGCAGGAATATCCTCATGCTTCTGTGTATAGTAAATGTCAATATCCCAGGCATCATAGTTCATAGGCTTATCTTCATAGATACGCAGTATATTGCCCTTTCCTTTTAACACCTGCCTGCTGTTTTCTTTATCCCAGAGGCCGGTAAAGGCTCCGCCCTCTTCCCATTCGATTCTGTAATAAGGCGTATCCAGGCAGCGTTTTCCCAAATCCAGGGCAAAGGGGCTGTCCGGTTCCTGTGTCTTTTCCCGGGCAAAACGGATAACGGAAGCTGATAACGGTTTTATTTCCGTTTCCACCAGCCAGCCTTCGGAAATCTTCTGCGCGGGCAGAACCGCACCGTCTTCATCGGTGAAAATACCGTCTCTGTCCTCCGGAATCACCACCGTTTCTTTGCAGTCAATATCCGCAAAGCGCATCAGGCTCCAGCTGTCTTCCGCCGTGCGGCATAAAACATCGGCCGCCTCCTTCTGCATGTCGCCCACTTCGTTCCAGAGCGTTTCGTATTCCCTGGCGGTATCCTCATAAACCTCATGGATGGAAGAACCGGGAATAATATCATGGAACTGATCCCGCAGAACGGTTTCCCAGCAGTCATGCATGCGCTCTGCCTGATACGTTCCGCCGGCAAGGCCGGAAAGCACGGAAAGCCATTCCAGCTGTCCCAGGGCATTTTCCATCTTCCGGTTATTGCGCTTGTTGCGGGCCTGGGAGGTATAAGTCCCCCTGTGGTATTCCAGATAGAGCTCCCCGTCCCAAAGGGGTACATAGCGATCCGTTTTCTCCACGTTTTCATGGATTTTTTTAAAAAATTCCTGGGCATTTGCGGTTTTGATATTCGGCATGCCGGGGATACGGTTAATCGCCCGGATATTTTCAATCATGCTTCTCGTGGTTCCGCCGCCTCCGTCTCCGTGTCCGTAGGAAATGAGAACCTCCCGGCTCAGATCTTTATTTTTGAATTTACGCCAGGTGCCGATAATGGTTTCGGGAGTGATTTCTCCATTGTAGGTAGAGCCTCTGCCCGTTACGGACATGCCGGGGGACGGTACGTCCACAAAATATGTCAGCATTTCCGTCCCGTCGATCCCACGCCACCGGAACAGGTCGTTGGGTACGGTATTATACTGGTTCCAGCTGATTTTCGTTGTCATAAAGGTATCCAGGCCGCACAGCTTCATAATCTGAGGAAGCGCCCAGCTGTAGCCGAACACGTCAGGCAGCCACAGGAAATGGCATTTTTTGCCGAATTCTTCTTCGATAAAGCGGATCCCGTACAGGAACTGGCGGGCAAGGCTTTCCCCGGAGGTCACGTTGCAGTCCGCTTCCAGCCACATGCCGCCGTCCGCCTCCCAGCGGCCTTCCTCTACACGCTGCTTAATGCCCTCATATATTTCAGGGCTGTCTTTTTTCAGAAATTGATACAGCTGAGGCTGTGTCTGCAGGAAATGATATTCCGGATACTCCTCCATAAGCCGAAGGACCGTGGCAAAGGAGCGCTGCGCCTTCTCGCGGGTATGCTTTAACCGCCACAGCCAGGACACATCGATATGGGTATGGCCTGTGGCATATACAGTAACCGCGCTGTTTTTGGGCATGTCGTCCAGCGCTGCCTTCAGAAAAGCCAAAGCTTCGGCCCCTGTCTCCGGCAGGCGGTCTTTATCCCAGTCCAGAATAGCCATCGTTCTGTCCAGTGCCTTGGCAAGCTCAGTCCGGTCCGTACTGTCCTCGGCAAGATAGGTAAGGCTTTCCGCAGCGGCGGAGGCCAGATAATAAAGCTCATCCAGATTGTTATCCAGATAGCCAATCTGTGCTTCCGCAATCCGGTGATACTGGGTACGGACGGGGCCGCCGCCTTCCAGTCCCGACCAGAGCAGGAAGGTCATAAGAACCGTCTGTCCGGCAAAAGGCGTAAGCACCACTTCACGGTGGTTGGTGTCCACTCCCTGAAAGGGCTGCCCGTTTATGTACAGAAGGGCCTCAAAACCGCTGTTTCCGCCGCCCCCTGTCCTGCCGAAATTAAAATACCCCATGACCTTGCAGCCTTCTTTTTCTTCGGGTATGGTTATTTCCCTCTGCAGCCAGATATAGCGGTCGCGGCCTGCAAATTCATCCCCCAGCCGGATTTTATCACCGGCAAAAGCTTCCGGACAGCTTGTATACACTTCATCTGCATCAAGCCCTCCTTCCTTTGTGTAAAACCAGTCTACGCTCTGCATCCCGGTCCATCTGCGCCCTTCCAGTTCTGCGGCGCGCTGTCTGAATTTTTCCTTTTCAAAAAACATGCTTCCTCTCCTTTTTCTTTCCTTTTTATTATTTCTAAGACGGCTGTCCGGCCATATGCCGTACAAGCGCCCTTTTTACCTTTCCTACCACATCTCCCCCGTTTTTCTGCTGCTGCATGATCAGCAGAGTCATCTTTTCCCACGGATAATTGAAAAAGCAGCAGCCAAGCCATCCATCCCAGCAGTATTCTCCCCTCAGGCCGGGTGAAGCCGCCATGGACGGCTCCTTCAAAACCCGCATAAGCCAGCCGTAGTCATACCCCTTCTGCCCGAACCAGCGCTCAAAAGCCGCCTGCTGCGGCTGTGTCAGCCCCACTGTCATCATCTGTTCCACGGATTCCGGCTTCAGAATCCGGGTTCCGTTACCGCTTCCTTTTTCCAGAAGCATTCCGGCAAAGAGGGCATAATCCTCAATGGTCGATACCAGGCCCGCCCCGCCGGATTCATAGGCGGCGGGTCTGTCCATCCGGTTCCTTATTCCGAGGAAGCTTCCCTCATAGGGCACGAGGCTGTTATCCTCCATCCGTTCGTACGCTTTTGCCAGCCGCCGCTGTTTTTCTTCCGGGACAAAAAATCCGGTATCCTTCATTCCCAGAGGGGCAAATATTTTCTCCTCCAGGAATTCCCCGAAGGTTTTATGTGCCGCCTTTTCTATAACAGCTCCCAAAATATCCGCGGATATCCCATATTTCCAGGACGTGCCCGGCTGAAAAAGCAGGGGAATCTCTCCCGCCCGTTCCGCAAATTCAAGGGTTGTCATGGGGTTATCCCCCTTCAGCCTTTCCTCGGCTTCCGCCAGCAGCTTCCTTGTTGCCAGCTCCGTGACCGTATCGTCGTCCCCATAGGTAAGGCCGGAAGTCATCGTGAGGAGATCGGAAATAAGTATCGGCCTGTCCGCCGGTTCCGAATGATCCCCGCACCAGACCCTGGAATTTTTGAAGCCGGGCAGATACTCGCCTACCGGCGTATCCAGCTCCAATTCCCCGCTCTCCGCCAGCAGCATGGCTGCGGCGGCAGTAACAGGCTTCGTCATAGAGTATAAACGGGAAATGGTATCCCTGGCAATTGTTATTTTATTTTCCCGGTCCGCATATCCTTCTCCAAGCCAGCAGACCTCTTTTCCATCCTTCAGAAACAGCAGGCTTACGCCTCCCACTTCCTGCCTGTTTACCGCTTCTTTTAAGATATGGCTCCATTCTTCTGTTAATTTACTCATTGTCTGCCTCTTTCCTTATGTTCTTTTTTATCCCGGCGCTCTTTCGTCCTCCCGCTGCCTTTTCTATTCCTCAACACCGTTTCTGTACTGAGAAGGCGTTATGCCCAGTTCTTTTTTGAATTTTCTCCGAAAGCTGGAGACATTTTCGTATCCCACCTCCAGACAGATTTCCTCGATAGGCTTTGAGGTATTCCGCAGCAGCTCCTTCGACTTATGGACACGCAGGTTCCAAAGGTAGTCCGAAAAATTTTCATTGAAATACTTTTTGCATAAATAACTCATATAGGCAATACTGACATGAAATTTTTCTGCCATCATCGCAATGGATAAATCCGTGGATGTATAGGACTGTTCGATAAATTCCTGTAGTTCATCGCTCTTGATTGTCAGGTTTGACAGTTCATTCTCAAACAGCGTTAACAGCAGCATAAAATGGTTCCGGATATCTTCGCTTTTCTGTTCATACGTAAAGCTTCTGATATAATAAAGCGTTTCAAAATAAATATTATTATAAGCGCTGAATTTGATATTCTGCTGGTTCATGCTGGTTATGATCGTCGTCAGCACCTCCGTAAGCACGCTTCGGGAATAAAATGCGGGGAAATCCGACTGATCCAGGGTATGGAAAAAATGCCGGACAGCGGTTCCTGCCTCCTGGAATTTCAGCTGGTTCAGAAGGGAGGCGAAGCTGCTCAGTTCCTGGTACGGATATTTGTAGGTACTGTCGCCCTGCACGTCCATTTCGTCGAAAAAGGCGATCTCACAGGTTCCCCCGTAATTGCCGGCCTGCATCGCATTCGCATACAGGTTCGGAATGTCCAGCGGCGAGGATGAGCCGTTGCTCAGCGCAATTCTGCAGCCGGAATCTTTATAATAATCATTCAGAAGGTATTTTAATACATTTATCTTATCCTGATCCTGACCGCCGTAATAAATCAGGTAAGAACAGTATTCCGCCGTCATTTCCAGCCGGATGCAGAAGGAATCATTATTGGGAAAGGTCCGCAGGAAGAAGTTCCGGAAGTTCCTGGTTACAGAGTCCATCCCTTCTCCGTTTTCCAGAGAAGATATTTTGATTACAAACATTAAGCTGCCCGGTTCCCCGTTGAAAAGTCTGTCCATATTTTCCGATGTTATCTCTTCTCCGTTTTCATTTACAATGGTGTCAAGAACGGACTCCTTCATTATACTGTGGTATTTGTCAATCTTTTCCTGCAGCTTCTTCTGCTCCAGAAGTGCCGAGGAAAAAGCGGAATCCAGCTGAGACACCAATCCCCTGCTGTCATTATCCGCACCGATAAACTTCTTGCTCAGCCGATGCAGCGGGGAATAGGTGAGCCGCATACCGAACAGGATAAGCAGCAGCCCCACGCAGCCTGCTGCGGCAAAAACCATATACATGTTGATAAAGGCCTTGCTTGCATACTGAAGCAGGATATCCTTGGAAAAGCATACGGTTAAATATAAATTGGAATGCAGAGGGAGGGTATAGATGATTTCATCCCCTTCGTCGTTTTTCTGCAAGCCGAACAGATTCATCTGCCCCGCAAGCGGGATCACACGCTGTTCACCGGATGCGGAAATGATATTGTTTTCCCCATCCGTGAGATATACCCCTGAAATTTCCTCAGACAGCATGTTATTAAACCTCGTGATGATCTCGTCGGCATCGATTATGTAGAATAATTCATATTTTTTGTTTGATACGCTGGGAAACAGCAGCAACAGGGAAAGATCCTGATTTTTCACATAAACAATGGAGTTCTTATTATCATGGCCGTATCTTCCCACCGGAATTTTCAGTGTTTTCTGGTTCAGAGAAAAATAGTACTCCCCTTTTGACTGGTAGATATAGTTTTTGCAGGCCAGGATATTTCCTCCGTTATTCTGGATATAAACGATATCGGATACGAGAGGATTGGCACTGACAAATTCACGCATGTCACTGATGCTTAAGGAGCTGTACCAGGTGGATCCGGGGGAATGGCGCAGCATTTTCAGATTGGAATTATTGCTGAGGTTGTAATGGATATTGAATACGTGATCCAAATCATTATTGAAGCTCTGCTGAAAAAGGATGAGCTTTTCCTGTATGCTGGTATCCCTGCTTGTGGAGTAGGCTGTCCTCAGCTGGTTTCTGAATGCTATGAAAAAGCAGAGCAGAAGGAAGCTGAGGAGGAAAAAATAGGATAGGAAGTATTTCAATAGGGTGTGGTAGTTGATTTTTTCAAAACGTTTCCTGATTTTCTCCATGCGGCTTCCCTCATTTCATTGATTGTCGGAACTTTTTATTTGTTGTGCGGAGTGCGGCCCGCTGCGGCTGCATCCCTTCTGCCTGGCCCGGTGTTTCCCGGCGCGTAGGTCCGGCCCCTATGGGGAACCTGTAAGGGGCGTCATAAACTCGCCGGTCCTTGGGTTGCGTTTTTTGCAACCCTAGTACCGCTGCGTGTTTATCCGAGCGAAAGCGTCCCCTCTAAGGTCCCCATAGGGGCCGGACCTACGCGCCGGGAAACACCGGGC